>WBZO01001758.1_pt1 | contig 31857 bp, 28 predicted proteins | sample 5204261 | NCBI WGS metagenome assembly WBZO01 (sample SAMN12412400, study PRJNA552823) | activated sludge metagenome | isolation source: activated sludge from anammox sidestream of wastewater treatment plant... | place: USA: North Carolina | collected 2017-09
GGTGGAGAGCACCGCGACCAGGCCGACGACCAGGCCGACCAGGCCGAAGCGGCGCCAGTTGCGTCGCAGGTCGCGCACGGCGAGGTACAAGGGGTTTCCCTTCGGTGGGGGTGGGAGGTGGCGATCCGGGTCGGGCGGCCGGGCGGCGGGGATCACGCCGGTGGGGTGCGGGGTCGGGGTGGTGGCGCGGGCCGGTTCCTCCGGCGCCCGCCGGCATCATATCGACGCGGTGTCGACAAGTTCCGGTCGGGCCCGGGCCCGGCGTCGCCCGATCTCGACCTGCCGGCCGACCTAGAGGAGCTCGACGGGGTCGCCCTCGGCGATGCGGCCGGGCTCCACCACGTCGAGGCCGATGCCGAGGTCCATCCTGGTCTCGCGCACCAGGGTGCGCATGATGCTCCGCTCCGCCGGCAGGTCGCCCTGCGGGAGGGTGACCATTACGCAGCGCGACATGGGCTGGACCACCTCGGCCACCACGGAGCCGATGCGCAGGTGCCGGCCGCACCAGTCGATCTCGGGGAAGCCGCCGGGCTCCGAGCCGGTGTCGACGAGGACGTTGGGGCGGAAGCGGCGGACGTCCATCGACGCTCCGGGCGTGGCCTCGGCCAGCGAGGCGAGCGACGTGGTGGTCAGCACGTGGAGCTGGAAGCTGTCGAAGTAGGTGCCCCGCGGACCCACGTACTCGATGAGCTCGGCCATCAGGTCGGGTGGCGCCATGGTGGACCAGTCGGGGACCGGCTCGTCGGGAAGGAGCCCGAGCTGGCGCCGGAACTCGGCCTCGTCGGGGAGCTCGACCCGGCGGTAGTGGTCACGGTCCTCGGCCGGCCGCCGGGGCCACAGGGTCACCGGCCGGCCCAGTCGGGCCGACAGCACGCCGGCCACGTCGGGGTCGTCGCTCCTGACCGTGGCGCCGTCGCCCAGGTCGATCTCGACCGGCGGCGTGGCCGAACCGGCCGGCGGCGCCAGGTACCGGGCGGCGAGCTGCACCAGCGCGCCGATCTTCTTGGCGCCCCGGATCTCGCCGACGGTCTCGTCGCGCACCGCCCACCCGCGATCGCCCGGGATCCCGTAGGAACACACCACGTCGGTGGACCCGAGGCGCTCGCCGCGCATCGACTTCACCGGGTAGCGCCACAGCTCCCGGACGTGACCGATCACCCCGGGCCTCCCGGGCACTCCGGACCTTCCGATCGTCCGCCCGCGTGGGCGTCACCACGCGTGGAACCCGGGGATCCGCACCCATCCCGCCGCCGTGGGTTCACAACCGGGCGGTGACCTTGATCTCGACCAGCACCTGCGGCACGGCGAGCGCGACCACCTGCACCAGGGTGCTGGCCACCTCGAAGCGCGGCCCCCAGATCTCGTGGCGGATCTCGTTCGCCACGGCCATCGCCGCCTCCATGTCCGTCACGAACACGACCTCGTCGACGACGTCGTCGAGGTTCGCCCCGTAGAAGCCCAGGACCCCGGCGATGTTCGCGTAGGCCGCCCGCATCTGATCCGCCATGCCCTCCGGGAGGTCCTCACCCTCCACGAAGGCCGTCTGCCCCGAGACGTGGATCGTGTCGCCGACCTTCACCGCCTGCGAGTACCCGAAGAACTCCTCCACGAAGTTCCCGAAGCGCATCGGTTCCTTGTTCCCCATGGTTCCCCCTCGCTTCCCCGGCGGCGGTTCCGCCGTCCGGTCCGGGGAGCGGTAGCCCACCGGAGCCGGCCCGCGCAGGCTAGGTGGAAGCGCGCCGCGAGGGTCCGGGCCGCGCGTCCCGGGGCGTGACGGGTTGCGTGAGGCCGGTGGCCCGGCCGTGCGGCGGGGGTCAGGCCCGCGGTGCCGGTCGCGGTCGCGCCTAGGCCAGCTTGAGGAAGAGGCGCTCGACCTCGGACACGGGGTAGCCCTGGGCGGCCGACGACTCGGGGTCCTCCAGGCACGACGTGAGGCCGGCGGCGAGGAGGCGGAAGCCCACCTGCTCGAGCGCGCGGCTGGCCGCCGCGACCTGGGTCACCACGTCGCGACACTCGCGCTTCTCGGCGAGCATCCCCTGGATGCCTCGCACCTGGCCCTCGACGCGCCGCAGTCGCCGCTGAAGGTCGTCGATCACGTCGTCGTTGATCTCCACCGGTCCACCTCCTGGGGTGCCAGCGGCACGATTGCCCGAGCCGGCCGACGGGACCCGGTCCAGCGGCGCCGGGCCGCCGGGACCGGCCCCCGCCCCGCTCCCGCGGTTTCTTCAGCATACCACCGGGGGTATGCGCTAGGGTGACGCGTATACCCTAGGGGGTATCGGATGGAACGTCGGAGACCCGACCGCCCGAGCTCCACCAGCACAGGAGACCGCCCGTGAACCTCGCCCTGCGCCGCTCCCCACGCCCGGCCGCCGGCCCCCCGGCCTCTCGGCCTCCCTCCGGGCAACGGGGAGGGAGCCCGACCCCGCCGGAGTCGATCCGCGCCGGCTCCGACAAGGGGATCTTCCACCGCCTGGCCGTGGGTTCGGCGCGGCACCGCCGGGCCGTCATCACGATGTGGCTGCTCCTCACGTTCGCCGCCGCGCCCCTGGCGCTCACCCTCACCAGCGCCCTCTCGGGAGCGGGCTGGGAGGCTCAGGGCTCGACGGCGCAGGAGGTGCGCGACGAGCTGCGCCGCGACTTCCCGGCCCTCGGCGCGGAGAACCCGGTCGTCGTGTACCGCCAGCGCACCCCGATCGCGTCCGACCCCGGCGGCCTGGCCGGCCTCGTGCGGTCGCTGGGCGACGCACCGGGCGCGCAGGGCGTCGCCGACCCGCTGGCCCTGCCGCCCGAGGCCGGCCTGGTCGCCCGCGACGGGCGGACCGCCCTGGTTCCGGTGGCGATGGAGGTGCACGACGACGCCGACCGGCCCGAGGCGGCGGGCCGGCTGGGCGACTTCGTGGCCGGGCTCGACCTGCCCGCCGGGGCCACCGCCGACGTGACGGGCGAGTGGCCCGTATGGAGCGACTTCAACTCGATCAACGAGAGCGCGCTCCACAAGGCCGAGCTGGTGAGCGGCCTGCCCACGATGATCCTCCTCTTCGTGGCCTTCGGCAGCGCGCTCGCCGCCGGCCTGCCCCTCCTGCTGGCCCTGGCCGGCATCGCGGTCGGCTTCGCGGCGCTCCACCTCCTCACCTCGCTCACGCCCCTGTCGGTGTGGGCGATGAACTTCTCGATGATGATCGGCCTCGCGGTCGGCATCGACTACAGCCTGTTCATCGTCAGCCGCTACCGGGAGGAGCGCCTCGCCGGCTTCGACGCCGTAACCGCCGTCGGTCACGCCCTGGCCACGGCGGGCAAGGCCGTCTTCCTGTCGGCCCTCACGGTGGTCCTGTCGCTGGCGGCGGTGTTCCTCGTCCCGGTGATGGTCTTCCGGTCGATGGCTCTCGGGATGATCCTCTCCGTGGTCGCGGTGGCCGCGGCGTCGCTCACCCTTCTGCCGGCGGTGCTGGTGGCCATGGGCGACCGGGTGCTGGTGCGCCGCGGCGAGCAGGACCCCGACGCGGCGGCCGAGGGTCGCTGGGCCCGGTGGACGGGCGTGGCACTGCGCCGGCCGGGCGTGGTGCTGGCCGTCGGGCTGGTCCTCCTCGGGTCCCTGGCCGCACCGGCGCTGGGCATGCGGCTAGGGATGCCCGGGGCGCGGGTCGTCGACGAGGGCCACACCAGCCGCGACGGCTACGAGACGGTGGTGGGCGCGTTCGGACCGGGCGCCGCCGCGCCCGTGTACGTCACGGTGCCCGCCGCGTCGGCCGCGCAGGTGGCGGAGATCGCCGCCGCCGACCCGGCCGTGGTCGACGCCCGGGTCGTGACCGAGCCGGCCGCGAGCGGCCGGGTGGTGGTGCGGGTCACGGGCTCCACGCCCGTCGACGACCCGGCGACCGCCCGGATGGTCGAGCGCCTCCGCGGCGACCTCGGCGACGCCGTACCGGAGGCGAGCGTCGGCGGACCCGCGGCCCAGAACCACGACCTCACCGGTGTGCTGACCGGACGGGCCCCGCTGGCCATCGGGCTGATCCTCGTCCTCGCCTTCGTGCTGCTGCTGGTGGTGTTCCGCAGCATCGTGGTGGCCGTCACCTCGATCCTCCTGAACCTGGTGACGGTGGGGGCGGCGTTCGGGTTCGCGACCCTCGTGTTCCAGCGGGGGGTCGGGGCCGGGTTGATCGGCATCGAGCCTCAGGGCTTCGTCGACGCCTGGGCGCCGCTGTTCTTCTTCGCCCTGCTGTTCGGCCTGTCGATGGACTACCAGCTCTTCCTGCTGGCCGCGATCCGCGAGCGCTACGAGGCCACCGGCGACACGACCCGGGCGATCAGCGAGGGCATCGCCCGCACCGGCCGGCCGATCACCAACGCCGCGCTCATCATGATCGTGGTCTTCATCGCCTTCGGCGTCACCGGCCCCATCCCGCCGACGGAGCTGGGCCTGACCCTGGCCGTCGCCGTGCTCCTCGACGCGACCGTGGTGCGGGTGATGCTGGTGCCGGCGATCATGAAGCTGATCGGGGAGCGCAACTGGTACCTGCCCCACTGGCTCGACCGGGCGCTGCCGAAGGTCACCTTCCGCCACTGACGGACGACTCCCGGGAGCGGATGAGCTCCTCGGCCCGCTCCCAGGGCACCGGCCGGCCGAACAGGTAGCCCTGGGCGAGGTCCACCCCGAGCTCGCGCAGCACCGCGAGCTGCTCGACGGTCTCGACCCCCTCGGCCACCACCTCGAAGCCCAACGCGTGCGCGAGATGGGCGATGGCGGCCACGATCTCCGAACCCCGCGTCGACCCGTCCAGCTCGCGCACGAAGAAGCGGTCGATCTTGACGATGTCGATCGGGAAGCGCTGGAGGTAGGCGAGCGACGAGTACCCGGTTCCGAAGTCGTCGATCGCGATGCGCAGCCCGATCGAGCGCAGCTCCTCGAGCACCCGGCGGGCGGCGTCGGGATCCTCGAGGAACACGGACTCCGTGATCTCGAGCGTGATCCGCGACGGGTCCACCGACGTGCGATCGATGATCGAGCGGATCGTCGGCGCGGTCCCGGCGTGGGCGAGCTGCCGGCCCGACAGGTTCATGGCGATCCGCACATCGCGGCGGCCGGGTACCGACGCGTCCCAGTCGACCAGCGCGTCGCACGCGCGCTCGAGCACGTGCGCGCCGAGCTCGTGGATCAGACCCGTCTCCTCGGCCAGGACCACGAACCCCGCGGGCGGAACCAGGCCGTGGCCCGGTCGGCGCCACCGGACGAGGGCCTCGAAGCCGACGAGCGATCCGTCGCTCACCGTGACCTCGGGCTGGTAGTGGACCTCGATCTCGCCGCGTTCGACCGCGTGCCGCAGCGCGACCTCCGTGTCGAGGCGCTCGGCCGCCCAGGCGCGCATGGCGCCGTCGAAGACCTCGTAGCGGCCCCGACCGGCGTCCTTGGCGCGGTACATGGCCACGTCGGCGTCGCGCAGCAGGGCCTCGGCGTCGTCGTCGACGGCGCGGCTGAGCGCGATGCCGATGCTGGCGTCCACGTAGACCTCCCGCCCGGCCAGGGTCAACGGCTCGTGCAGGGAGTCCAGGATCCGCTCCGCGATCGCCTCGACCGTCGCCAGCTCCTCGACGTCCTCGCACACGACCAGGAACTCGTCCCCACCCAGCCGGGCCACGGTGTCCTGCGTCCGGACGCTGGCCACGAGGCGGGCCGCGGCCTCCACGAGCAGCACGTCGCCCACCTCGTGGCCCAGGCTGTCGTTGACGACCTTGAACCGGTCCAGGTCGAGGAAGAGCGCGGCCACCATGGTCCCGGTCCGGCTCGCGCGCTCCAGCGCGTGCCCCAGCCGGTCCATGGCGAGCACCCGGTTGGGGAGGCCGGTGAGAGCGTCATGGGTGGCCTGGCGCACGAGCGCCGCCTTGGCCTCCTCGAGGTCGCTGATGTCCCGCCCGATCGCGGAGAAGTACGCGAACGGCTGGCCGGCCGCCCCGTGCGCCAGGAGTACGACGGACATGGGCAGCGGCTCGCCGCCCACGGGCGTCGCCCGGAGGTCCCCTCGCCACCGGCCGTCCTCGACCAGCGCCGGGAGGGCGCGGTCGCGCAGACGCTCCCGGCTCGTGGGGTCGAAGAGCTCGAGGAACGACCGGTCCCGCGCCGAGGCGTCGGCTCCGAGGCCGAGCATCGCCCGGCCGATGCGGTTCACGTGCAGGAGGCCGCCGGCGGGGTCGGCCACGACCACGAGGTCCGTCGCCGCCTCGAGCAGCGTGGTCAGGCGCTCGGTGGACTCCCGCGCCTCGACCTCGCGGCTGACGTCCTGGACGGCGACCATCCAGTGGCGCTCGGGGCCGGGGAGCAGCCGCCCCTGGCCCCGGAGCCACAACAGGGTGCCGTCGGGGCGTTCGTGGTGCACCGTGATCCCGAACGCCTCGCCGTCCTGGCCGGCCCGGGCCAGCTCGCGGTCGAGGACGTGACGCTCCTCGCCGTGGATCAGGTCCAGGATCGAGATGCCGAGCGCCTTCACGTCGAGGCCCACGATCTCGAGCCAGGCCGGGTTCTGGTACAGGACGTACCCCTCGTCGTCGAGCTCGAGGATCCCGAGCGGCGAGTGCTCGGTGAGGACGTCGAGGCGGGTCCGCTCCTCCTCCGAGGTCCGTCGCAACCCCTCGTAGAGCTCGGTCATCTCCTGGGAGCTGATCTCCAGGGACCGCTCGATCAGGTAGCGGTCCTGTTCCAGGTCCCCGAAGACCCGCGAGATCGACCCCAGGAACGCCGACCAGACCTCGGGCGGCGGTGGGGAGCTGCCGGTGAGCCCGTGGCGCGACAACTGGCGTTCGACGACGCGGTGCAACGACGGGTCCGGGCCGAGGTCGTCGACCGGGTCCACGTCAGCGCTCCCGGTACGTGACGACCGTCATGGTCTGGTTGTGCAGGTCGCAGTAGCCCGACGCGTCCGGGGCGATCTCGCCGTACGAGTAGAAGCCCACGAGCGTCGTCTCCGAGCCCAGCGCACGTAGCGTGGCCTCGATCTCCTCCTCGGTCCGCTCGCCCAGCACCAGCCGGCGCCCCACGCAGGACACGGCGACGCCGAGCGTGTCGTTCCCCGCTTCTGCCGCCGCACCGCCGCCACGCGCGTCCGCGGCCGCTCGGGTGCGGCACATGCCCCCGGCGGTGGCGGCTCCGTCCACGAGGCGGTCGACGCTCGATCGCATGAGCTGGGCCCGCCATCCCTGCGGGATGTCGCCCGCGAACGTCATGGTCTGGGCGTCGTCGTCCACGGCGAGGACGGTCCGGACCGTGGCCTCCGACTCACCGTCCTCCCGCACCGCGAGGGGGAAACGCAGCGCGGTGGCGGGGAGGCCCTCGGCCAGCTCCCCCAGGTAGTGCCGGTACAGCGCCAGCGCGGGACGCCCGTCGAGCTCGTGGAGGACGTTCCCCTCCGACCGGGTGACCCTCCGCTCCGGTCCGAAGATGCCCCACCCCCCGGCCGACCCGTAGCCGACCTCCAGCGTGGGGCCCGTGAGCCCGACCGCCACCACCCGTCGGTCGGACAGCTTCCCGCCGGCGTAGGTCCAGGTCCGCTCGAAGCGCGCCGCGTCGCCGGCCAGCCCCCCGGTGACGATGGCCTCCGGCGGGAGCCCGGAGCGCAGGCCGCGCACGAGGTCGGACCCGTTCACACCCAGGCCGTCGGAGAGCACGAACGCGGCGCGCAGGTCCGGTCGGTGCAGGTCGGCGGCGAGGGCGCGGCCGGCGGCCAGCGACGCCGCCGCGTCGGTGACCGGCACCGACGCCGTGGTCACCACGGTGCGCTCGAACCGGGCCAGGGCGACGACCAGGTCGGCGCGGTCCAGCTCCGGGCCGCAGAAGGTCCCCGAGCTCGAGCAACCGACCACGTGGCTCCGCCCGAGGGCCCGGCTCAGGTCGTGCAGCGGCCGGGGGTCGGTGTCGAGCTCGCGGTCCCCGAACGCGAGCGCGAGCGTCCGGGGTGAGTCCAGCGCGTCGAGGCCGGCCAGGTCGCGGGACCAGCCGCCGCTCCGCGACCAGGTCATGGTGGTGAGCTGCATCGGGTCATCTTCCGTCGACGACCGGTAGGCCTCCGGCGCCGGGCGCCGGGGCCGCGGGGGATTCGCCTAGATATCGGACGACCCGGTGGATCCTTGAGCCGATCGCGTGCGGTTCGTCCCGGTACCGTCGGGGCCGGGGGACCGGGCCGGGACCGTCGCCGGTGGTGCGGGAGTAGCGTCGGCCGGGTGAGCTTCGTGGGGTTGATCCTCCACAACCTGTGGGCCCGCAAGGTGCGCACCGCGCTCACCGCCGTCGCCGTCGCGGTGGGGGTCACCACGGTCGTCACCCTGGGCGTGGTGACCCACAGCCTGCGTGACAGCGCCGCCGCGGTCCTGAAGACGGGCAAGGCCGACTTCACCGTCGCCCAGAAGAACTCCTCCGACGTGCTCAACAGCGTCATCAACGAGGACCAGGTCGGGCGGATCGCCGAGGTCCCAGGCGTCGACCGGGTGGTAGGGGTACTGCTCGCGACCACGAAGCTCGACGCGGACCACCCCCTCTTCATCCAGATCGGGATCGACCCCACCGACCTCACCCCCTTCGGGGTGAACGTCGTGGCCGGCCGGCCGTTCGGGGCCACCGCGTCGCACGAGATGATGCTGGGTTGGCGGGCCGCCCAGGACATGGGCAAGCACGTCGGCGATCCCATGGTCGTCGACGGCGTCCGCTACCGGATCGTGGGCATCTTCTCGGTGGGGCAGGCCCTCGGCGACACCGCCGGCATGCTCCCCCTCGTACCGCTGCAGGCCCACCAGCGGGAGCCGGGACTCGTCAGCCTGGCCTTCGTCCAGGTCGCGCCGGGTGCGGGGATCGAGGCCGTGCGCCACCGCATCGAGGCCCGGTTCCCCGTCCTCACCACCGTGCGGACGGCCGCGGAGTTCGGGCGGGCCGACCGCACGCTCGTGTACCTGAACGCCGCCGACCGGGCGGCCACGTTCCTCGCCCTCGTCATCGGCGCGGTCATCGTGACCAACACGATGCTCCTGTCGTTCTTCGAGCGCACCCGGGAGTTCGGGCTGCTCCGGGCCGTCGGGTGGGCCCGCTTCCGCATCCTCGCCATGGTGGTGGGGGAGGCGCTCGTCATCTCGGTGCTCGGGGCCGGGGTCGGGGTCGGCATCGGGTACGGCGTGGTCCTGCTCCTCGAGCAGCTGCCGAGCCTCGCCGGCGTGCTGAGTGCCGACTTCACGGCCGGGGAGTTCGGTCGCGCTCTCTGGGTCGCGGCCGGCATCGGGTTCTTCGGCGCGATCTACCCGGCGCTGCGGGCCGCGTTCCTCCAGCCGATCAAGGCCCTGAGACGGGAGTGACCGCCCCGTGACCACCACCGGCGCAACCGCCGCCCCCGGCCCGGCCCGACCGGACAGGTCGAGGCTGGTCATCGAGGTCACCGACCTCCACAAGCACTACGACCGCGGCCGGGTCCACGCCCTCGACGGCCTCGACCTCCAGGTCGCCCAGGGTGAGCTCCTGGCCGTCACCGGACCGTCGGGCTCGGGCAAGTCGACGCTGCTCCATCTGCTCGCCGCGCTCGACTCGCCCACGTCGGGCCGGATCGTCGTCGGCGGCGAGGACCTGGCCGCTCTCCGGGCCCCCAACCGCTACCGGCGCGACCGGATCGGCCTCGTGTTCCAGCTCCACAACCTGCTGCCCCACCTGACGGCCCAGCAGAACGTGGAGATCGCCATGATCGGCACCTCCCGTCGCCGCGCCGAGATGAGGCGGCGGGCGGCCGACCTCCTCGACGAGGTGGGCCTGGCCCGCCACCTGCACCGCAAGCCACCCGAGCTCTCCGGCGGTGAGCGCCAGCGGGTCGCCATCGCGCGGGCCCTGGCCAACGAACCGTCGCTGCTGCTGGCCGACGAACCGACCGGCAGCCTCGACAGCGAGGCGGTGGACGCGACCCTGGCCCAGTTCCGGGCCCTGCGCGACGACCGCGGCGTGACCGTGGTCCTGATCACCCACGACCGCGACGTCGCGGCCTCCGCCGACCGCCTGGTGACCATCCGCGACGGCCGCGTGGTCGGCGACGTCAGGGCGGAACGGCTCGCGCCCTCGTGATGAGCGCCCGAGCCCGGCCGGCGACCTCGGCGGGTGGGCGGCTCGTGTCGAGCGGCCGGGCCGCGGGCCACGGCACCACGCGCGCCGCCATCGCCCGGAGCACCTCGACCGTGGCGTCGGACGGGTCGCCCCCGCCGCGGGCCCGCGCCTCGACGCGCGCCGCGGCCACGTCCACGGGCACCTCGCAGCGGAGGGCCACCAGCGCCGCGTGGTGCTCGGCGGCGAGCGCCTCGGCCCGGACCCTCTCCGACGGGTCGCTCCACGACGCGTCGAGCACCACCGGCTGTCCGAGGGCGAGCAGGCGGCCGGCCCGCCGGCGGAGCTCGGCGTAGACGGCCTCCGTGGCGCGAGGGGAGTAGAGGCCCTCCCCGACGCCCGACGTCGCGCGGTCCCGCGGCTCGAGCCCCGCCTGCTCCTTGCGGACCTCGTCGGAGCGCAGCCAGGGCCATCCTTCGGCTCTCGCCACCGCGCCCGCGACCGTCGACTTGCCCGTTCCCGGGAGGCCACCCACCAGCACGAGCACCACCCGCCCGGCCTCCAGGTGGGCGCGGCAGAGCGACAGGAGGTCACGGGCCGCCGCCGCGTGCCCGTCGCGCTCCGGGCCCGACGTCTGGCTCCACCTGAGGGTCGTGACCTTCGCCCGGACCTGGGCCCGGTAGGCGGCGTAGTGGTGGGCGAGGGTGGCCGGGAACCCGTCGCCCGACGCGTCGCGGTACGCGACCCAGAACGCGTCGGCGAGGTCGCGCCGGCCGAGCCGCTCGAGGTCCATGGCGAGGAACGCGGCGTCGGCGAGCGTGTCGCCGTGACGGAGCGCGTCGTCGAACTCGAGGCCGTCGAGGACGCGCGGCCCGTCGTCGAGCAGGTAGACGTCGTCGGCCTGGAGGTCGCCGTGGCCGTCCCGGACGTGGCCCGCCGCGATCCGGTCCTCGAAGAGCGGTTCGCGACCGGCCAGGTACTCCCGGCTCAGCGCCATCGCCGCGGCGACGTCGGACGCGGGCAGGACCGGCCCGACGTGCGGCGCGATGGCGACGAAGTTGCCCTCCCACAGCGCCCCGACCGCGTTACGGCGCGCCGGAGCCGGATCGACGCGCGCCGCGGTGGCGTGGAACGCCGCGATGGTGCGGGCCAGCGCCGCCACGTCGGTGCGCAGCGGAGCGCCCGCGGCCGCGAGGGTCGCCAGGCGGCGATCCGAGGGCATGCGGCGCATGACCACCAGGTGGTCGCAGAGCTCTCCGTCGGGCCCGGTCACGTCGGCTACGCCCAGGTACACGTCGGGAGCGAGGCGACGGTTCAGCTCCACCTCGCGGTGGCAGGCCTGCCGGCGGGCCTCGCGGGTGGAGAAGTCGACGAAGTCGGTGCGGACGGGCTTCTTGAGCTTGTAGGCCCGCCCGCCCACGAAGAAGAGCGTGGAGATGTGGGTCTCGACTACCGCGGCGGGTTCCGCCGGTTCCGGATCGGGCACGGGCCCATCGTGCTACAAACGCGCCCGCACCCGGCCTCGAGGCGCCGACGGGAGGGAGACGAGGTGGAGCGACGTCCGGGCCCCGAGGCCGCCGGCGACGACCACTACGAGGCCGAGATCCGCCGGACCACCCACGGTGTCGCGCACGTCCGGGCGGCCGGCTGGGGGAGCCTCGGCTTCGGTCAGGGCTTCGCCTGCGCCCGCGACCACCTGCCGACCATCGCCGACCAGGTCGTGAAGGTCCGGGGCGAGCGGTCCCGGTTCCACGGTCCCGGCCCCGACGGTGCCCACCTGGCCGGCGACTTCGGGTACCGGGCGCTCGACCTGGTGGGCCGGGCCGCCCACCTGCGCGACGCGCAGCCGGCGTGGATCCGGGAGCTGGTCGACGGCTACGCGGCGGGGTACAACGCGTGGCTGGCCGAGGCCCGGGGCGCCGGATCGCTCCCCGCCTGGTGCGCGGAGGCCCGATGGATCCGCCCGCTCTCCGCGCTCGACCTCTACACCTACCTGGGCGACGTCGCGCTGCTGGGGAGCGGCCGCAACCTCGTGGGCCTGATCGGGCGCGCCGAGGCCCCCGGCCCCGACGGCCCGGTCCCCCCGTCGCCGGCCGGCGGTCTCGGCACCGCCCCGGCGGCGAGCAACGGGTGGGCGTTCGGCGGCGAGGTCACCGACGGCGGACACGGCCTGGTGGTGGCCAACCCGCACTTCCCGTGGTACGGCGAGGCGCGCTTCTGGGAGTGCCACCTCACCATCCCCGGCGTCCTCGACGTGTACGGCGTCTCGCTGCTCGGGGTGCCGGGCGTCCAGATCGGCTTCAACCGCCACGTGGCGTGGACGCACACGTTCTCCAGGGGTCACCGCTTCACCGTGTACGCCCTCGACCTCGTCGACGGCGAGCCCACGCGCTACCGCTACGGCGACACCGTGCGGGCGATGGAACCGACCACCTATTCCGTCGAGGTCGCCGCCGGCGAGCCGGCCGGCGCCGCCGGGGACCCCGGCGGCCTGGTCACCGTCGAACGGACTCTGTGGTCCAGCCACCACGGGCCGATCCTGAACCTGCCCGTCCTCGGCTGGGGCCTCGACACCGCGTACTCGTACCGCGACGCCAACCTCTCCAACACGGGGGTGCTGGAGCTCTTCCTCCGCACCGACCGGGCCGGATCGGTCGACGAGGTGAAGCGCGTCTACGCGGAGGTCGACGCCATGGCCTGGGTCAACACCCTGGCCGCCGACACGACCGGGCAGGCCTGGTACATCGACGGCTCGGCGACTCCCAACCTCTCCGCCGCGGCCCAGGAGCGGTTCACCACCCGGGTCCACGACGACCTCGTCGCCGCCCTGCTGCTCCAGAACCGGATCGCGCTCCTCGACGGGAGCGACCCCGGCGACGAGTGGGTCGAGGAGCCGGGCGCCCGGGAGCCGGGCCTGGTGCCGTTCGCGCGCCTGCCGCAACTGGACCGCCGCGACTACGTGGTGAACGCGAACGACTCGCACTGGCTCTCCCACCCCGACGCCCGGCTCGAGGGCTACTCCGTCCTCCACGGCTTCGAACGGACCCCCCGCTCCATGAGGACGCGCCACGCCCTCCGGGCGGCGGCGGAGCTCGTGGCGAACGGCCCGGTCACCGCCGGGGCGGCGCTCGCGATGGTGTTCTCGAACGTGAGCCTCAGCGCCGCGATGCTGCGCGACGACGTGGTGCGGCGGTGCCGCGAGGCGGGAGCGGTGGAGGTCGACGGGCGCACCGCCGACCTCGGGGTGGTCGCCGAGGTGCTGGCCCGCTGGGACGGCCGCTGCGATCTCGACTCGACGGGCGTGGCGCTGTGGCGGGAGATGATGGCGTCGCTGCCGGAGGGGGCCTGGCTCGACGCCGGTCCCCTGTGGGCGCGGTCGTTCGACCCCGCCGACCCGGTGGCGACGCCGGCCGGCCTGGCCCCGGCCCCCGAGGGCGCCGACGACCCGGTGGTGGCGGCGGCGGCCCGGGCCGTGTTCGCCCTGGAGGCGGCCGGGGTCGCGATCGGTGCGCCCCTGCGCGCCGTCCAGTGGGCGGCCCGCGGCACCGAGCGCGTCCCCGTCCACGGGGGCGGCGAGGGGGAGGGCGTCCTCAACGTGCTGGCTCCCGTGGGTTCGCTCCCGTCGGCCAGCCTCGACCCCGTCCCCGGGACGCCCCCGCCGGTCGACGGCCGGGCGCCGCGCACCGGCCTCGCCGAGGGCGGCTACCAGGTGAGCTACGGGACGAGCTTCGTGATGGCGGTCGAGATGCGGCCCGCGGGGCCGCGCGGCCTCGGTGTGCTCGCCTACGGGCAGGCCGGCGACTCGCTGTCGCCCCACCACCACGACGGCACGGGCGCGTTCGCCGCCAAGAGCACCCGGGCGCTCCTGTTCACCGACGCCGAGATCGACGCCGACCCCGACCTGGTCCGCCGGGTCGTGACCGCGCCCCGGCCCGCCCCGGCGGGTCGCCCGGAGGGGTGACGGCGAACGCGACCGTGCGCGCTCGACGATGTCGGTGGTCGGGGATACCGTGGCGCCCGGAGCAAGGAGGTCGGCCCGTGGGTCGTCGGCTGGTCGTGGTTCCTCTCGTGATCCTCTCCGGTCTGCTCCCGGGCCTCGCGGCGATGCCGGTGAGGGCCGCGGGCCCGGTGAAGACGGCGACGCTCTCGGCCGTGCTGGACGGTACGAGCTCGATCGAGTTCCCCGGCGGCTACGAGATCACCAACGAGGTGATGACGGGGACCTTCGTCGACGCCCGCTACGGCCGGGGCACGTACCGCATCGATGCCACGATGGTCGAGCGGGAGTTCGGCTTCGGCATCTCGGGGGCCTTCGTTCTCCGCTTCCGGGGTCGGGCCACGCTCTCCGGCGCACTGCTCGTTCCCGATGCGGGGTCCGGTGGCGCCCTCGACGGCACGCTGATGGTGGAGTCGGGTACCGGGCGCTTCCGGGGGATGACGGGGGAGCTCGTGTTCCACCTGGACCGATCCGGAGCGTTCAACCCGCCGGATCCCGTGTTCACCAGCGACAGCGGAACCGTCTCGGGAACGCTGCTGTGGGTACGGCCGGCCCGTCCCCGAGCCTGAGGCCGCGTGCGTCACGGGGTGACGATCGGGAAGCCCATCGTGAACGTGTCGAGGAGCCCGAGGAGCTCCTCGAGCGGTCCGCCGGGGCCCTGGACCGCGGCGTCGCCGCGGGCCACGAGATCGGCCAGGGCGGTCGTGCCCCCCGCGAGCTCGGCGAGGGCCGGATGGGTGATCCGCAGCACCGTCTCATCGCCGGCCGGGCCGGGGTCGGGCCGGACCGCGCCGCGATGGAGGGCGCCGTGCTCGATGCCGATCGGGTGCGCCGCACCCGACGGGTCTCCGGGCCGGTCGGGGGTGGGGGTGACCACCACCGTGAGCTCGATCCGCCGCCCGTCGGCGGCGGGTCCGTCGAGGCGCACCCCGAGGAGGTCGAGGAGCATCTCGTCGGTGGCGGCGCCGAGCATCTCGGGCCGGGTGAACGGCCCGGCGCCGAGCGGTGCCGGGCCGTGGCGGAGCTCCTGGGCGCCGGTCAGGTAGAAGTCGCGCCAGGGCCCGGACTCCGACTGGTAGCCGAGCTGCTCGAGCGCGTCGGCCTGGAGGAGGCGGGCGTCGGTGTTCGACGGGTCGGAGAACACGAGGTGGGTCAGGACCTCGGCCACCCAGCGGTAGTCGCCCGCGTCGAACGAGGCCCGGGCCCGCTCGAGCAGCGCATCGGCACCGCCCATGAAGTCGACGTAGCGCCGCCCCGCCTCGGCCGGGGGCAGCGGGTGCAGGTGCGCCGGGTGGGCGTCGAACCAGCCCAGGTAGCGCTGGTAGACGGCCTTGGCGTTGTGGTTCGCCGTCCCGTAGTAGCCCCGCACGTGGGGGACCGACGCCAGGCTCGGAGGTAGCTCCAACTGTTCGGCGATCTCGGTGCTGGTGTGGCCGTGGTTGGCGAGGCGCATGGTCTGGTCGTGGAGGTACCGGTACGCGTCGCGCTGCTCACGGAGGAAGCGCAGGCACTCGTCGCGTCCCCAGCGGGGCCAGTGGTGCGTGGCGAAGATCAACTCGGTGCGGTCGCCGAAGAGCTCGATCGCCTCTTGGATGTATCGGCTCCACGCCCGGGCGTCGCGCACCGCCGCGCCCCGGGGCGTGTAGACGTTGTGCAGGGTGCCGGTGCAGTTCTCGGCCGTGCACAGCCAGCCCCGGTCGGGGAAGAAGAAGTTCATCTCGGCGGGGGCCTCGGCCTCGGGCGTCGACTGGAACGCGATGCGAACGCCGTCGACGACCATCTCGGTGCCGGTCTCGGCGATCTCGACCGAGGGCGCGACCAGCCCGATGGTGCCGAGTAGGGGCATCCCCTTGCCCAGCCCGCAGTCGACGTGACCGCGGGCGTCGCGGGGGAGCAGGAGCCCGAACATGTACGACGCCCGGCGCCCCATGACCGTGCCGGCCACCACGTTCTCGTCGACGGCCGCGTCGAGGAAGCCGGCGGGGGCGATCACCGGCACGCGCCCGGAGGCCACGTCGGCCTCGTCGACCACTGCCCGCATGCCCCCGAAGTGGTCGGCGTGGCTGTGGGTGACGATCACCGCGGCGACGGGGCGGTCCTCCACGTGCTCGGCCACCAGGGCCAGCGCGGCGCGGGCCGTCTCCTCGCAGCTCAGCGTGTCGATGACGATCCAGCCCGAGTCCGAGGCCACGAACGTCATGTTGGAGATGTCGATGCCCCGCACCTGGTAGAGGCCGTCGTCGACCCGGAACAGGCCGGCGTGGGCGTTGAGCCGGGCCTGGCGCCACAGGTTCGGGTGCACGGTGTCGGGCCCGTCGTCGTCGAGGAACCCGTACGCGTCGAGGTCCCAGACGGCGTGCCCGGCCCGGTGCACCAGGGCCTCCTGGACCGGCTCGGCGATCAGGCCTCGCCGGGCCAGGTCGGCCTCGGTGGCGTCGCGGTCCTCGGTGTCTCCCGGGGTTCCGGGCCGGCCGCCGGCCGGTCCGGTTCGGGCGGCCTCCCACGCGTCACGGGTCGCCGGGGCGGCGCGGCGCCGTTCGCCGTACTGGTCCTGCTCGTCGTGCTCGTCGTGGTCCACGGCGGCAGCTTCGCGCACCTCCGTCCGCTGGTGCGCCGGGGCGCGGGGCCGGCCCGAGCCTCAGCGGCGGGGGGGTCGCGACGCCTGCAGGTCGGTGAGCAGCGCGCGGGTGTCCTGCCGGTGCCGGGGCAGGGGTTCGATCCACGCCCGCGGGTCGGCGGCGGGTACGTGCGCGGCCAGCGACGACCGGAGCTGTGCCACCGTCGACGGCAGGTGCGGGTCCCGTGGGGTGAGCGCCACGAAGCCGTGGGGTCCGTTGACGGCCAGTGTCTCGCCGGCCCGGAACCAGTGCCGGAGGCAGTCGGCCACCGCCACGCGGCGACCGGCCGCGACGAGCGGGGCCGGTTCCGCCTGCACGTCGATCACCACCAGGGCGTACGCGTCGTTGGCGGCGACCTCCAGGGCCGCGCAGTGCTGGTACACCTGATCGACCCGGACCGATAGGAAGTCGGAGGTGTTCAGGCCGGTCAGGGCGTCGATGCACCCCGCCGGCCCCAGTGCCGCCACGAAGCCCTCGGCCCAACCCCGGGCGACCCAGCGGTCGGCGTGGGCCCGGGCCAGGCGCCGCCGCCGGATCGTCCCCAGGGTCGTCGCCAGGGCGTCGAGGTCGGCGAGCGTCTCCGCCAGGCTCAGGCCGAGCTCGGCCCGCGCCGATCCGAGGGCTTCCAGGGCGGTCCGCGTCTCGGTTCCGGTCACGACCCGGGTCGCGATGTCCTCGGTGGCCGGGCACGGCCACTCGGATTCGTCGATCCCGACGTCGTTCCGGCTGCGCTCCGACCACCGGCGGAGGACGGCAGCCGTCCTCCGCTCGACGCGCGCGGAGGCGTCGGTCTTGATCCCCACGCTCAAGGAGACTGGCCCGCCTGCCGATCATGACGGGGTAATCCGTGCCGAGCGAGCGAGTCGAACAGGCGGGTAGCAGGTGTCGAGGCGATCGCATCCGGCCGGCGCGCCCGAGGTTCGGTCGGCGAGCGACGCCGAGCTGATCCTCCGGTCACGAGCCGGCGAGCAGCCGGCCTTCGCCGAGCTGTACGAACGGCACGTCGCCGCGGCCCGCTCTGCGGCCCGCTCCTACGCCCGGTCGCGCTCCGACGCCGACGACCTGGTCTCCGAGGCGTTCGCGAAGGTCCTGAACGCCCTCTCCAACGAGGGCGGCCCGGAGGTGGCCTTCCGGCCGTACCTTCTCACCTGCGTCCGCAACGCGGCGTTCGACCGCACCCGCCGGGACCGCAAGATCCGCTTCACGGACGAGGTTCCCGAGTCGGCGCCGGCCGGGCTCCCGGGCGATCCGGCCGTCGACGGCCTCGAGCGTCGCCTCACGGCCCAGGCCTTCGCGGGCCTCCCGGAGCGGTGGCGGATGGTGCTCTGGCACACCGAGGTGGAGGGGATGACCCCGGCCGAGATCGCACCGCTGCTCGGCATCGCCCCCAACGCCGTCGCGGCCCTGTCGTACCGGGCCCGGGAGGGCCTCCGGGAGGCGTACCTGCAGGCCCATGTGAGGGAGGAGTCCGACTCCGAGTGCCGCTGGACGGCGAGCCGCCTCGGCGCGTTCGTGCGGGACCGCCTACCGCGTCGTGAGCGGCCCCGTGTCGAGGCCCACCTCGACGGGTGCCTCCGCTGCCGGGCCGCGCTCGACGAGCTCACGGCCGTCAACTCGTCGCTGCGGGCCGTCATCGGGCCGATCGTCCTCGGTGCGGCGTCCACCCGGTACCTCGCGGGGCTGGGGGTGGGCGGCGCCAAGGCCGGCCTCAGCTCGGTGGGCTGGGTGCAGACCATCGTCGCGGCCCCCGCCAAGGCTGCGCTCGTGGGTACGGCGGCGACGGTGGCCGCGGCCAGCGTCACCGTCACGACCGTGGCCCTCGCGACCGGAGGCGGAGGCCGCGCGGTCCCGTCGGCCGCCGCCGGCTCCCGCCCGCCCGTCACCGTCCCTGCTCCCGGGCGCGGGCCGTCGGGCGAACCTCCGGCCGGTCCCGTCGTGAGCACCTCCACGACCACGGCACCGACCCCGACCTCGACGTCGACCCCGGCGAACGAGGACGCGGAGCCCGAACCCGACCCGGACCCGGCGGAAGAGGCCGTGGTCGACCCCGTGATCGATCCGGGTCCCGGCCCGACCACGACGACGATCCCCGTCACGACGACCACCGCCGCGACGACGACGAGCCTGCCGACCACGACCACGACACCCGTGGTGTCCACGTCGACCTCGACGACCTCCACGTCCACGTCCACGTCCACGTCCACGTCGACCTCGACGACCTCCACGTCCACGTCCACGACGAGCACGACGACGGTGCCGCCGGTCGGATGGCAGTTCGTCAGCGGTGGCAGTGGCATCTCCGTCTCCGGCGACGGGCACACGGTCGATTTCTCGGGTTCGGGCGAGCGCCGGCTGCTCGCCCACGGCGCGGCCCTGGAGCCCTTCCGGGTCACGCTCGACGGCACGCTCGGCAGGCCCGCCGGTTACCCCGACCGCCTTCCCGGTCGGTCTCTCGGGTACGGGGTGTTCGTCCGGGCGGCGGTCACGGACGGTGGCATCGTCACCGGCTACACGTTCCAGGTCGACCCCGGCGTGGGCGGCTTCAAGCTGGCCTGCTGGGACGCCCGGGGCGAGGAGCACACACTCGTCGTCGTCGCGGCTCCCGCCGCCGACCTCTTCGGTCGCCACGCGGTCGACGTCTCCTCGGAGGCCGACGGCCGCGTCACCTTCCGCTCCGACGGCGTCGACGTGTTCGGCGGTCCCGTGGACCTGGCCGATCTCTCCCGGGAGTCGTGCGAGGTGGCGCCGGGCGAACGGGTCGGCCTCCGGGCGTGGTCCGACACCACGGCGACGATCGAGCGCTTCTCGGTCTCGGTGGCCGGCGGCGGCGCCACGTCGGCGGCCAAGGCCTCGGGTGCCGGGTCGTGGAGCCCGTTGCTCCTGGGGGCCGGTCCCCTCGCCGGGCTGGCTGTGGAACGGTCGCGCCGACCGCGCCGCTCGCGGGGGTCACGGCGATCCCGCTCGTCCGGGCGACGGGGTTGACCGGTGAAGGCTGCGTCATGGTTCGGCGGCAGGGGCGTCTCTAGTCGGTGCAGTGGCGGCGGGAGGTTCCCGTGGCCCGACGAAGCCGACCGCCCCGCTGCACCCCGACCGGCCGGCCGATCGCCGGACCGGGAGTGCCTGCGCAACGGCGCGCAGGCGCGTAGGCGCCGACGGTCGACGCCGACGGGAGAGGAGCTGCGATCGGGCCTGTCGAACCAGGCCCGCTGCCCCGCCGCTTGCCGGCAGGCCCGATCGCCAGCTCGGAGGTCTTGATATGGACGTCATGCACCAGGTCGATGCGCCGGGCGGCGCCCCGGAGAACCACTCGAGTGACGACTACGACCCGTGGCTCTCCGACGACCGCGACGTGGTGGTCCGCGCCCTGGACCTCGGGCCCGACCCGGCGGTGGTCCTGGAGGTCGCGCGTGACGGCTCCGAGTGCCCGGCCCGGATCACCTGGGCCAGCGTCGCCTTCACCAAGCTGGTGGGCCTGGCGGCACCCGACGTAGTCGGGAAGCGACTCGACTCGATCGAGGAGACGCCCGCCCGCGCCGAGGCCTGGATGGCCTTCGGCGAGGTGCTGTCGGGACCGGGGGGAGCACGGATCGAGACGGCGCCCGTACCATCGGCCGACGGCGATGCGGTCAAGATGGACGCCGGGATCTCACCCCTGCGGGTCGGCGGTGTGACGCACCACCTGCTCGTGGTCCTGCGCCCGGCGTCCGGCGGGTTCGTCGCCGAGGCGAACCGCCCGGTTCCGCATCACGATCCGGTGACCGGACTCCCGGACCGGTCGCAGTTCATGGAGCGCCTGCACCACTCCCTCCGCCCGCTGCGCAGCGACGAGGTCGCGGTCCTGATCCTCTCGATCGACGGGCTGGACCGTGAGGCCGACTCCCCGCCGCGGGGGCGTGGGCCCCGGCTGCCGGCTCCGGGCACCCCCGCCGACGAGCTGCCCGACGAGGCGGCGGTCGAGGTGGCCGAACGGCTCCGGGCCGCCGTGCGGGGCGAGGATCTCGTCGCGCGCGTCGGACCCACCCGATTCGCCGTGGTCTGCGACGTCCTCACCGACGCCGACGAGGCCCGCCGCGTCCTTCGCCGCATCCGCAGGTTCCTCGCGACCCCGATAGAGACGGGCCGGGAACTGGTGAGCGTCGCGGTCTCGTACGGAGTCGCCGTCTCCCATCCGCGCGACCAGGCCGAGGCGGTGCTCGCCCGCGCCGAGGCGGCTCTCGCGGTCACCCCTATCGCGGGGCGCGCCGGGGGCCACACGGGCTGAGGCCCGAGCGAGCTCGGACCCCGCCGGCCGGCCCGTCGCCGGGGCGGGCAGCCGGTAACGTCGGCCCCCGATGCCGGCCGACCTCGACCCGTCGGGTCCCCTGGGGCCACCACCGCCGGGTGCCCGGGCGTCGGGACGCGGCCGCCGCATGGCCGGACTCGGGCTGGTCGCGCTGGTCGCCGGCCTCGGAGTGGGGGCCCTGACCGCGGGCCTGACCGGTGGCGGCGGCGGCGGGGCGTCGGGGGGCCGTGACGGCACCCCGACCAGCACCACGGCTCCGGTCTCCACCAGCTCCAGCACCTCCACGTCGTCGTCCACCACGACCAGCACCTCCACCACCTCGTCCACCACGACCACCACCGTCGCCACCACGACCACCACGGCCCCGGTGCCGTCGTTCGCATCGGTGACCGTGCCCGCCACGGCGGACTGCAACGCGACTCCGATCATCACCGTGTCGTGGCGGGCGGTGAACGCGACCGGGGTGGCGATCAGCATCGACGGGTCGGGCACGTTCGGCACCTACCCCGCCCGCGGGTCGGCCGAGGTCCCGTTCTCGTGCGGCTCCCCCTCGCACCGCTACACCTTCACCACGCAGGGCGCGAACCCGCCGGCCCGCGAGGTCCGCACGGTCCTCCAGACCCCGCCCGACACGGGATAGCCGCCCGGGCTAGGGTCCGGACCGGTGCTCGATCCGGGACGAGGGTCATGACACGTGGGTTCCGGCGGTTCCTCCGCCGCACCGACCGCGAGACGGTCCGCCAGGTGACCCTCGGGCTGACCGCCGTCGTGGTCATGGTGGCGATCGGGGTGGCCCTCCAGGCCGGCCGCAGCGGCGGACCGTCCAGTGCCGACGCCGCACCCGGCGACGGGCCCGGCGGGCCGGCGAGCACGGTGAGCTCCGCCCCGCCGACCAGCTCGACCCTCCCGCCGACCACGGTCCCGGGCCGGCCGGTGCCGCGCCCGCAGATCGTCAGCTTCGACGTGCCGGCCCGCGTGTCGTGCGGGACGGTCACCTCGATCAAGGTCCGCTGGGCGACCTCCGACGCCACGATCGTGAAGCTCGACGTCGACGCCAGCGGCGCCTTCCAGTTCGACGCGCCGACGGGTTCGGCGCGGCTGCCGTTCCCGTGCGACGGGGGCGGTCACAGCTACCGCCTGGTGGCGGTGGGGGCCGACGGGCACGAGGTCGCGAAGCTCCGCCGCGTCGAGCAGGTCCCGTAGGGCGCGATAACGTTTGGCCCCCGGTTACCGGTGGGTAACTTGGAGTGGTTGGACAAGGCCGGCGTCCGAAGGAGTACGACCATGGCCGATTTCTCCCTCGAGCTCAACGAGGACCAGCTCCAGATCCAGAAGTGGGTCCACGACTTCGCCGAGAACGTCATCCGACCCGTCGCCCACGAGTGGGACGAGCGTGAGGAGACGCCCTGGCCGGTGATCGAGGAGGCCGCCAAGGTCGGCCTCTACTCGCTCGACTTCGTGACCAACGCCTTCATGGACCCCACGGGGATCACCTTCCCGCTGGTCATGGAGGAGATGTGCTGGGGCGACGCCGGGATCACGCTGGCCATCTTCGGCACCACGCTCGGCGTGTCGGGCATCCTCGGCAACGGGACCCCCGAGCAGATCGCCGAGTGGATCCCGCAGTGCTTCGGGACCCCCGACGACATCCACATCGCGTCGTTCGCGGTCAGCGAGCCCGACGCCGGATCCGACGTGTCCAACCTGCGGACCCGGGCCGTCTACGACGAGGCCACCGACGAGTGGGTCCTCAACGGCACCAAGACCTGGATCACCAACGGCGGCATCGACAAGGTGCCCAACGTCCACGTGATCGTGGCCTCCGTGGAGCCCGAGCTGAAGTCCCGCGGCCACGCCAGCTTCGTGGTGCCCCCGGGCACGCCCGGCCTCTCGATGGGGCAGAAGTTCAAGAAGCACGGCATCCGGGCCAGCCACACCGCCGAGGTCGTGCTCTCCGACTGCCGAATCCCGGGGTCGTGCCTGCTGGGCGGCAAGGAGAAGCTCGACGAGCGTCTCGCCCGCGCCCGGGAGGGCAAGCGGACCCGGACGCAGGCCGCCATGAGCACCTTCGAGGCCAGCCGACCCCTGGTGGGCGCTCAGGCCCTCGGCATCGCCCGGGCCGCGTACGAGTACTCGCTCGACTACGCCAAGGAGCGTCAGGCCTTCGGCCGGCCGATCATCGACAACCAGGCCATAGCGTTCAAGCTCGCCGACATGAAGATGGATATCGACGCCGCCCGGCTCCTCGTGTGGCGCGCCACCTGGATGGCTCGCAACGGCAAGGAGTTCACCTCCGGCGAGGGCTCCATGAGCAAGCTCAAGGCCGGCGAGGTCGCCGTGAAGGCCACCGAGGAGGCCATCCAGATCCTCGGCGGCTACGGGTACGTGCGGGAGTACCCGGTCGAGCGCTGGCACCGCGACGCCAAGATCTACACGATCTTCGAAGGGACCTCGGAGATCCAGCGTCTCGTCGTCGCCCGCGCCATCTCCGGCATCCACGTCCGCTGACCCTCCCCTCGCTCGGCGCGGTGGGGAAGGCGCGTCCCCCGGCGGCGGGGTGGGGTCGGATTCAGCGCGTCGCCCGGCCCGCGGGCTCGTCGGCCCGCACGCCGCGCAGGCCGAACCACGCCATCTCGGCCAACCAGCGGGCCAGCCGGGCCGGCTCCACGGCCGCCTCCGCCTGACCCGCGGCGCCCGCGTCGCCGCCGGCTCCGGCTCCGGCTCCGGCTCCGGCCATGCGGCGGCTGGTCGCCTCGGCCATCCCCACGACGGCGTGGGCGAGGGCCAGGCGGTGGTCGGCGGGGACGTCGATCTCGATCATCGTCGCCACCAGCTCGGCGATGCCGTCGATGGTCCGCTGGGCGATGGCGGCGAACTGGCGGTCGTTGCGCACCGACGCGCCGAACAGCAGCCGGAACGCGGAACCGTGAGCCGCCACGAAGTCGAAGTAGGCGGCGAACCCGAGCTCCACGCGCTCGCGCCCGCTGCCGGCCCGGGCCGCCGCCGCGGTGATACGGCCCGTGATGTCGCGCTCCACGTCTTCGAGGAGCTCGGCGTAGAGCGCCCGCTTGGACGGGAAGTGCTGGTAGAGGACGGGCTTGGTCACCCCCGCGGTGAGCGCGACGTCGTCCATCGACGTGGCGTGGAAACCCTTCTCCGCGAACACCTCCAGGGCGACGCGCAGGAGCTGGCGCCGCCGTCGTTCGGCGGGCAGTCGGGCGGGCATGGCGGGGGCTGGGGGTGGTCGCGGGCGGGGTTCGGCGCGCCGACCGTCAGGAGTAGTCGATGACCGAGCGCGCGACCTCGCCCGAACCCATGGCCTCGAACGCGTCGTTGACCTGGTCGAGCGTGATGGTGCGCGACACCAGCTCGTCGAGCTTGAGCTTCCCCTCCTGGTAGAGGCCGGCCAGCATCGGGATGTCGCGGTGCACGTTGCTCGACCCGTACCACGAGCCCCGGACCTGCTTCTCGCCCATGACGAGGCTCAGCGCCACGTCGACGTCGAAGCGGGACTCCATCTTGGGGACCCCGACGATGACGGCCTGGCCGCCGCGGCGGGCCATCTCGAACGTCTGCATGACCGTGGACTCGAGGCCGATCACCTCGAACGCGACGTCGGCCCCGCGCCCGCTCGTGAGCTCCTGGACCTGGGCCACCGCGTTGCCGTCCGACGCGTTCACGGCGTCGGTGGCTCCGAAGTCGCGGGCCCGTTCCAGCTTCCCCTCCACCATGTCGACGGCGATGATCCGCTCGGCCCCGGCCAGCTTGGCGCCCTGGATCACGTTGAGGCCCACACCCCCGGCCCCGACGACCGCCACGGAGTCGCCGGGGCGGATCGAGGCGGTGTTGAGCGCGGCGCCGACGCCGGTCAGCACCCCGCAGCCGATCAGGGCGGCCGAGGTGAGCGGGATGTCGTCGGAGATCTTGACCGCGCCCATCGCGGGGACGACCGTCTCCTCGGAGAAGGTGCCCGACGCCGCCATGTGGAACAGCGACTGGCCCCCCAGCGAGAAGCGGCTGGTGGTGTCGAGGAGACCGCCGGTCATAATCGCCATCGAGCCGACCTCGCACAGCTCGCCCTGGTCGCGGGCGCAGAAGTAGCAGGTGCCGCACTGCGGTACCCACGAGATGACCACGTGGTCGCCCTCGGCCAGGTTCGTCACGCCCTCGCCGACCTCGACCACGGTGCCGGCGCCCTCGTGTCCGAGCACGGCCGGGAGCGGCTGGAGCAGCTGGCCGGTGGTGACCGAGAGGTCGGAGTGGCAGACCCCCGACGCGCCGAGCCGGACCCGGACCTCACCGGCCTGCGGTGGCGCGAGGTCGACGTCGGCGATCTCGAGCTTGCTCCCGATCTCCTTGCACACGGCTGCCTTGGGCATGGGGGACCTCCGGGTCCTCGGGGACGCGCCACACCGGCGCGGTGGGCGATCTGACCGGAGAGTAATGCCTAGTGGAAGGAGCGCTCCCCCCGCTCCTCGCGCTCCGCGGCCCGGATGCCGTAACCGAGCACGATCGGGACCGGCAGCACCACGCAGCACACCACCAGGGCACCCACCGTCACCCCGACCGTCCAGCGGGGGAAGTCGGTCGCCGCACCGTAGGTGAACACCGCGATCGCCACGAGGAGCGCGCCGTAGCCGACCCGCTTGCCGGCCTTGACCATCCGGGCCAGGCGGGCCCGCTTGCGATCCACGGCGTCGGCGGGCGTCGGGGTGGTCGGGGGACCGGGGGCCATCAGCTCCATCCCATCACGGCGAAGGCGCGGGCGAGGGCATCGGGCAGCCCGTCGATCGAGAAGTGCCTCCGGGCCGCGTCGCGGTTCGCGGCGAGCGGCTCCGGGTCCGGACGCGCCAGCCACCGGGCGAGCGCGCCCGGGTCGTCGAGCGGGAAGAAGCGCAGGCCCCGTGAGGTGATCTCGTCGAGGACGGGGTACCGGCCGGCGGCCAGGGGCCGGCCCGCCGCCACCGATTCGATCACCGGGTTCCCGAAGCCCTCCCAGGTCGACGGGAACACCACCGCGTCGGCCGCGGCGTAGGCGTCGGCCACGCACGGGGCGCGCCCGACGGTCGTGCGCACCCCGGCGCCGGCCAGCAGCCGCTCGAGGGTGGGTCCGTACCCGTCCTCGGCCGGGCCGGTGATCCAGTAGACGACGCGGCCCCCCGCGGCGGTGTCGAGCGCTTCGGCGAACTCGAGGCCGCCGGGCACGTTCTTGCGCTCGATGGCCCGGGCCGGATGGAGGAGCACGAGGTCGTGTAGGCCGAAGCCGAGGTGGCCGCGGGTGCGGTCGCGATCGCCGGGCTCCGGGTCGATCTCGAAGCGGTTGTGGACGGTCACCGCCGGTATCCCCCGTACCGCCAACTCCCGGCGGGACCGCTCGTTCACGGTCACGTGCAGGGCACCCTCGATGTCGGGCGGGAACGGCCCGGGGCCGCCGGTGCCGGCGAGGTTCGGCCGCTGCCAGGGCAGGTCGTGGTGGTGGAGCACGACCCGGACCCCCGACGCGGCCAGGTCGGCGGCCGCGCCCGCCGCCGCGGCCGCGGCGGCGGGGTGCACGGGCAGGGAGCAGACGTTCTCCATCACGACCAGGTCGCGGCCGTCGGCGCCGGTGAGGATCGCGTCGCGGAAGCGCTCGGCGTCGTCGACGCCCCCCGCCTCCAGGTCACCGGTCCGGGCCGGCCCGTGGATGCGGCCGGCGACGCGCGTCACCGCGAAGCCGATCTGCTCGAGTGCGGTATGCCACTTGGCGGCCTCGACCGACACCCCGTCGGTGCCGCCGAGCCGGTACGACACGATCACGGCCCGCACGCCCGCAACCGTAGGCCAGGCCCGGCCCGGGAGCGGCTGGGACCACCTCTCCCCAGCATGTTGCGATCGACCCACGTATCACCCGGCCGATCGCAACATGCTCGGGGGGACGGGCAGGCCTCGGCTCAGATCCGCGCGGTCAGGAGAGCAGGGGGGTGAGGCGGCGGTTGGTGGCGTCGAGGATGGCTCGCGCCACGGCGTCGGCCTCGGAGTGACCTCGAACCAGGGCTGAGCCCGACATCACCTGCTCGCCGTGGGGCAGCACGAACACCACGGTGACCACCGCCACGTCGTGCATTCCCACCCGGACCACGTGGGCGCTCTCCACGTCGACGCGCTCGGCCGCCGCCTCGAGTTGGCGCAGCGCGTCGACCGTCGCCGCCGCCACGAGCCGGTGCTGGGCGCTGGAGGCCACCGAGCCCTCGGCGAAGCCCACCGCGGTGTCGTCGTCGCGGGTCAACGTGACGCGCACCAGCGAGCGCAGGCCGCTCGCCTCCGCGGTGATGGCGCTGATCAGCGGACGGAACTCGAGCCCGGACTCGTAGGCGTAGGGGCCGTCGTCAGGGCCGATCTGGACCACCGAGACGACCCGCCGGTCGAGCTCGAGGCCGAAGCTGGCCAGGGCCACCGACTGCACGTCACGGGCGATCTGCTTGGCGTGCTTGCCGGGCCGGGCGAGCACGTGGAGCTCCACCACCCGGCCGGTGTCGTCGACGACCACCCGGGCGGCCGAGATCTCCGCGAGCCGGCAGAGCTCCTCCTCGAGAGACCGCGCGACGTGGTCGTCGACGCCGCCGTCGGTGTCGTGGCCGAGCGAGGTGCCACCGCGGTGCCCGTTGCCGCGGTCATGATGATGCCCCGCGTCACCGGCCGGGTCGCGGGGCCGTTCGTCCTGATCGTCAAACATGGTTCCCCACCATGAGATCGTTCACCATGGTCGCAGCATGGTCGATCGCCGTCCCTAGCCTCGCCGTCCCTAGCCTCGTCGGGCCCCGCCCACCCGAGCCCCGATGTCGGACCCGCCGGGCCGAACGCTAACCGGATACGAGCCCGGGCGCGGGGATGTCCGGGTGGTGGGTATCGACAACGGGGATTCGCCGGCGATCCCCGGATCGGGCTTGCACGACGCCACGATTCCCGCGATGCTGCTGTGGCTGGTGTCGCCTTGTGGGGTGAATGTCCGCGCCGGGCGGTGCCCGAGTCCCTAAGGTCGGCGGTCGGAAAGGCCGATGACCACGGGGAAGAGGGTCGCCCGAGCACCAGCAGGAGGAGGAGGGGAGCCGGGAACAACAACGACGATCCGGCGGAGACGGCAAGACCCCAGTGGGGTTGGCGGTAACAAGCCTCTGCGTCCTCTGAGCGAAGCGGTGCCCCACGGGCCAGGAGAAGCGCCCCGGGAGCAGCGTCCGCAAAGGGGGAATGCTCCCATGAAGAAGGTCGCGGTTCGTCTCGCCCTGGTGGCCTCGTCGGTCGCCGCTCTGCTGCTCGCCGGCGGTGCCGGCTACGGCATCCGTTGAGCCCCCGCGGGGGTCTTGCCGCCTCCGCCCGATCGTCCCCGGCGCCGCCCCACGAACGGACATGGACACCCAGTCGGCCCCGCGGGGCCTCACGCGCTACGTGGTGATGGCGGGCGCCGCCGGCGTCCTCGCCACCGTCGCGCTGGCCTGGAATCGGTCCGGGCCCTCGTGGGTGCCGTTCGCGTTCCTCGCCGCCCTCTTCGTCTACGCCGAGAACGTGGCGCTCGACCTGCCCTCGGGCGGCTCGATGAGCTCCAGCTTCATGCTGGTCATGGCCGCGGCCGTGATCTTCCGGGCCGAGGCCGCCCCCGTGGGGGTGGCGGCCATCGGCCTCTGCGGCGGCCTCTACCTGCCCCACCTGCGCCGGGGCGAGTGGCGCAAGGTGATCGGCAACGCTGGGGCCTTCGGGCTCGCCTCCGCCGCGGTGGCCGCCCTGTCCCTCGCCTACCCGGAGTCGCTGCTGCGCAACCCGGCGGCCCTCATCGCCGGCTCGGCCGTGATGGCGGTGGCCTTCTTCGCGGTCAACACCGTCGTGGTGGCCGGGTACTACGCGCTCGCCACCGGCGAGCCGCTCCGGCCCGTGCTGGGCGCCATGCTGCGCCACGGCCACCTCCAGGTGTACCCGTTCGCGGTGCTGGGCGTGATGCTCGGCCGCCTCTACCTCGACCTCGGGGTCTCGGTGCTGCCGCTCTTCGTGGTGCCGGTACTCGTGGCCCGCCAGACGTTCGCGTCGTACCTCGCCCTGCGCCGGGCCCACGAGGACACCGTCCGGGTGCTGGTCGGCGCCCTCGAGGCCAAGGACCACTACACCGCGGGCCACGCCGAGCGGGTGGCGCGCTTCGCCGACTACATGGGCCGGGAGCTGGGCTTCGGGTTCACCCGCCTCGAGCGCCTGCGCCTGGCGGCGTTGATGCACGACGTCGGCAAGCTCATCGTGCCCAACCACCTCCTCAACAAGCCCGGCAAGCTCACCGCCGAGGAGTACGCGCGGGTTCGCCGTCACGAGCCCGTCTCGGTCGAGATCCTGACCGCCATCGACTTCCTGGCCCCGGTGGCGCCGTCGGCCTCCGGCGAGTTCTCGCGCTTCGAGAACGTCGACGAGGAGCGACCCGTGGAGCCGTTCATCGTGGCCGTCGCCGACGCCTTCGACGCCATGACGTCCACCCGGTCGTACCGCAAGGCGCTCAGCCAGTCGGTGGCCGTCTCCGAGCTGCGCGACAAGGCCGGGTCCCAGTTCCATCCGTCCTGCGTCGACGCCCTGGTCGCCGCGCTCGAGCGTCGGGGCGAGGTGTACGGCGCCGGCCACGAGGAGGACGCGGAGCACTTCGACCAGCCCCCGCCGGCCGCGGGCCTGGGCTCGGCCGGCCTCGGCGACCTCGTCCCCGACCCGCGAGACAGGAGCACCTGATGACCGGTGCCGACGACCGCCTCCGCGCCCGGGCCGCCCTCGTCGCCGTCCTCACCGCCGCCGTCGGTGTGGTGGCGCACGTCGTCGCGCCCGACACCGAGGCGTTCACCGTCGTGGTGCTCACCGGCGCGGTGGCCTTCGGGGAGCTCGTGGAGCTGCGCCCGCCGCGCCGCACCGCGATCCCCCTCACCTTCGCCGTGCTCCTGGTGGTCGCCCGGGCCCTCCCCGTGGGAGAGGGGCTGGCGGCCTTCGCGGCGGGCGAGGTGATCGCCGCCGGCGTGCGGCTCAGTCCGCAGGGGTTGCGCGCCCGCGCCGGCGTCGCAGCCGCCCGAACGTTGGTGGCGCTCGTGACGCTGGCCACGTTCCACTACGTGATCGACGGGTGGGGCAACCGGTCGCGATGGGTGGTGCTCGTCGCACTGGCGGCCGGGTCGATCGGCGGCCTGGCGGTGCACGAGGTGCTCGTCTACCTGGAGACGCGCCGCCGCCCCGCCCCCCTGGTGGAGCGGTCCGCCGAGCTGGCCCTGGTCACGAGCGCCATGCTGATGGCCATCGGGTACGGCGGCGTGGGGGGCGACGGCGCCATGGGCCTCGGCGGCGCGGCGATGTTCTCGATGCCCCTGCTCGCCGCCTGGTACTCGTTCATGCACCTGCACTCGACGCGCCGTACCTACGACCAGACGATCCGCGCCCTCTCCTCCGTACCCGAGCTGGGTGGACTCGTCCGGGAGGGGCACGCGGCCCGCGTCGCGGAGCTGGCCGTCGCGATGGGGCGGGAGCTGCGCCTCGACCGCGCCGAGGTCGACCACCTGGAGACGGCCGCGTTGCTCCACCACATCGGCCACGTCTGCCTCGACGATCCCGAGGTGCTCGGGCGCCCGGTCGAGATGGCGGAGGTCGCGGCGACCGGGGCGGAGATGCTCGCCGGCAGCGACCACCTCCGCCCGATGAGCGAGATCGTGGCCACGTCGGCATACGGGCCGGGCACCGCGCCGGGCGACGTGGCGCCGGAGCGGGTTCTCGCCGGCCAGATCCTGCGGGTGGCCAGCGCCTACGACGAGCTGGCCGGCGGCTCCGTCGACGACGGCATCGCGGCCCGGGAGACGCTGTTCTCGAGCCCGGTGTACTCCTACGACGTACGGGTGGTGACCGCTCTCGACCGGGTGCTGGCCCGGCGGGAGTCGCCGCGCCGCTCGGACCGGGCCGCCACCGCGGTGGCCGAGCGCGAGCTCGAGGACCGCGACGCCCGGTAGCACACCGCCACCAACCCGACGGCGAGGACCAGGTCGCCGAAGCTGAGCAGCTGGTTGACCGGCGCGCGGACGAGGATGCGGTCGTCGAGCACGGTGAGCAGGTCGCCGGGCCGTTCCGGGCGGTGCTTGACGGTGGTGACCAGCTCGGCACCCGCGGGCGGCCGGTAGGGCATGCCGCCGTTCAGCGCGATGACCACGGCGTTCATCGCCACCCCGATCACCACGATCGACATGGCCCGGAGGCGGAGGTTGGCCAAGCCGAACCCGAGGATCAGCACGTAGCTGGCCAGGAGGATCGCGAAGCCCACGTCGTCGGCGCGGCCGTCGGGCATCGGGGCGGCCACCACCGCGATCTGCAGGCCGAAGCCGGCGAGGAGCAACCACGGGTGCTCCAGGTGGACGCTCGCGAGGCGGCGGAAGCTCCCGCCCGTCACCAGGACCACGAGCAGGGCGAGCAGCAGGGCCACCGCCATGAAGGGCACGGAGCGAGGGTAGCTACGATGCGCCCCGTGGACGGGGAATCGACCGGGGGAGCAGTCCGTCACGGCGACGTCGTCTACGCGGTCGACGGCCCGGTCGCGCGGTTGACCATCGACCGGCCCGAACGACGCAACGCCATGTCGTACGGCGTGATGGCCGGCCTGCGCGAGTCGGTGGCGGCCGCCCGCTCCGACGACGAGGTCCGGGTGGTCGTCCTCACCGGCGCCGGCGACCAGGCGTTCTGCGCCGGGGCCGACCTCTCCTCGATCGGTGACGGGTCGCCCGGTGGAGCGGGAGCGGCGGCCGCACACGAGGGCCGGGGCCTGCTGGCGGCGCTGTTCCGCGACCTGTGGTCGCTCGGCAAGCCGACGGTCGCGCGTGTCCGGGGCTACGCGCTGGCCGGGGGGTTCGGCCTGGCGCTGGCGTGCGACTTCGTGGTCGCC
>WBZO01001759.1_pt1 | contig 31842 bp, 25 predicted proteins | sample 5204261 | NCBI WGS metagenome assembly WBZO01 (sample SAMN12412400, study PRJNA552823) | activated sludge metagenome | isolation source: activated sludge from anammox sidestream of wastewater treatment plant... | place: USA: North Carolina | collected 2017-09
CAGCTGGACGACCTGCTTCATCGCGCCTCCCCGCCGCCGGCGCCCGCCGCGGCGTGCGCCGCCTCCGCGAGCGCGCGCCGCGCGAACTCGTACACCATCTGCTTGCGGTGCGCGCGGTCCCCGGCGGTGTTGGCGAGCGGCGTCGCCGACTTGCGCGCGAGCTTCGCCGCCGACTCGGCGAGCGTCTCGTCGAGGACCTTCCCCTCGAGCAGGGCGCCGAGACCCTTGACGATCACCGGCCGCGACGAGATGCCGCCGACGACCATGCGGGCGTCGTGGACGCGGCCGTCGCGCGGGCGCAGCGTCAGCGCCACGCCGGCGATCGGGTAGTCGATCGCCTGCCGCATGCGGTACTTGAGATAGGTCCCGAGGACGCCCTGCATGGCGCTCGGGACCAGCACCTCGGTCAGCACCTCGTCGGGGCGGCCGGCGGTCGGGCTGGCGCCGTCGCCGGTGTAGTAGTCGGCGAGCTCGATGGTGCGCACGCCGCCGGCCGACTGCAGCGTCACGCGCGCATTCGCCGCCACCAGCGCGGTCGCGAGGTCGGCCGAGAACACGGCGAAGCACTTGCGCGCGCGGCCGTTCGGCGAGGCCTTGCAGAACTCGCCGCCGCGCTTCACGCAGGCCTCGACGCAGTCCTGCCAGTCCTCGGACTGGTTGAAGTGGCGGCAGCGCGTGTCGAGGCAGAGGTTGCCGCCCACCGTCCCCATCTCGCGCAGCTGCGGCGACCCGACCTCGCGGGCGGCCGCGGCAAGGAAGGGAAACCGCGCGCGCGCCTCCGCGCTCGCTTCCATCTCGCGCAGGGTCGTCATCGGCCCGATCCGCAGCCCGACGCCGTCCTCCCACGCGACGCCGCGCAGATCCGCGATGCGCTGCAGGGAGATGACGTATGCCGGCGTGTACAGCCCCTGCCGCATCGACGGCACCAGGTCGGTGCCGCCGCCGATCAGCTTCGCGCGGCTGCCCAGCTCGGCCAGCAGCCGCGCCGCCTCCGCCACGCTCCCGGGTTCCCGGTACTCGAACTTCGGCAACGGCTGCATGTCAGACCTCCCCGGCGCCCAGGGCCTGCAGCACCTTCAGCGGCGTCACCGGCAGGCTCGTCACGCGCGCGCCGACCGCGTGCTCGACCGCGTTCGCGATCGCCGGCGCGATGTTGATCACGGAGACGTTGCCCACCCCCTTGGCGCCGAACGGGCCCTTCGCGTCGTAGCCCTCGACGGTCGCGAACTCGATCGCCGGCATGTCGACCGCGGTCGGCGGGCGGCACTCGAGGAAGCTCGGGTTCTGCACCTGGCCCTGCTCGATGATCACGTCCTCGTACAGCGCGTAGCCGAGGCCGGTCGCCATGCCGCCGATGATCTGGCCGCGCAGCCCGTCGGGGTTGATCACCGTGCCGCAGTCGTGCACCGCGGTGATTTTGTCCACCTTCGTGACGCCGGTGCGCGGATCGACCTCGACCTCCGCGACGTGGGTGGCGAAGGTGTAGGTGGAGAACATCTTCGTCGCCGCGCCGCGCACGATCCCGGGATCGAACGCCGTCTCGGTGAGGTTGATCGACGCCTTGCCGATGATCGGGCCGCCCTTCTTGTACTGGCCGCCGCCGAGCACGTCGCGCAGGTGCAAGAAGCGCTCCGGTGCGGTGCGGTCGACGACCTTCCGCTCGCGCAGCTCGAGACGGCCGGCGGGCACGCCCATGCCGGCCGCCGCGGCGGCGAGGATCTGGTCGCGCGCGTCCTCCGCGGCGAGCTTGACCGCCTGGCCGCCGGTGTGCGTGCCGCGGTCGCCAAAGATGCCGACGTCGAACGGGGTGAGATCGGTGTCGCCGATCACCACCGTGACGTCGTCGGGCGCAAGCCCGAGCACCTCGGCCGCGATCTGGCGCATGACCGTGCGCAGCCCCTGCCCCATGTCCATCGCGCCGGTCGCGACGGTGGCGGTGCCGTCCATGTTCATCTTCACGATGCTCGAGGTCGCGAACCCCCCGCAGGCGAAGATCCCGCACGCGACGCCGAGCGCGCGGTTGGGCCCGAGCCGCGGCCCCTTCCAGCCCACCATCGCGCGCGCCTTGAGCAGCGTCTCGCGCACCTGCACGCTGTGCAGCGGCTGCCCGGTGTGCAGGCTGTCGCCCTCGACGAGGCAGTTCTTCAGCCGCAGCTCGAACGGGTCGAGCCCGAGCTCGCGCGCGATGCGGTCCATCTGCGACTCGCGCGCGAAGGTCGACTGCGGCGCGCCGTAGCCGCGGAACGCGCCGCTCATCATCTTGTTGGTGTAGATCGAAAAGGCCTCGACGCGCACGTTCGGGATCCGGTAGGGCCCGGTCGAGGAGATCGCGCCGAGCCACACCGCGTTCGGCGTCGGCGCGTAGGCGCCGCAGTCGTAGTAGAGGGTGGCCTGCGAGGCGACCAGCGTGCCGTCCTTCTTCACCCCGGTCTTGAGCTTGATCACCCCGCCATGGCGCGTGGTGGCCGAGGTGAACTCCTCCTCGTGCGAGAACGTGAGCCGCACCGGGCGCCGCGTCTTGAGCGCGAGCGCCGCGGCGGTCGGCTCGGTGAGGGTGCGGTTCTTGCCGCCGAAGCCGCCGCCGACGTGGCACGGCACCACCCGGATCTTGGCGATCGGCACGCCCAGCAGCGACGAGAGGATCGCCTGGTTGATGTGCGGCCGCTGGGTGGTGTTGTAGATCACGAGCCGCCCCTCGGCGTCGACGTCGGCGACCGTCGAGTTGGGCTCCATGTACGACGGGTGCTGCTTCTGCACCTGGTAGGTGTCCTCGAAGACGAAGTCGGACGCGGCGAAGCCCGCCTCGACGTCCCCGCAGGCGATCTCGGCCTGGTAGTTGACGTTGCCCTGCATCGCGCGCGCGGTGCGATCGAAGAGCGTCGTGTAGCCGGCCAGCGCTTCGTGCAGGATGGGCGCGTTCGGCGCCAGCGCCTCGAGCGGGTCGAACACCGCCGGCAGCGGGTCGTACTCCACCTCGATCAGGTCGACCGCCCGGGCGGCGGTCGGCTCGTCCACCGCGGCCACCGCGGCCACCGCCTCGCCGATGTAGCGCACCTTCCCGCGCGCGAACATGCCCATGTCCAGCACCAGCGCGCCGTAGCGCGCGTCGGGCACGTCCGCGGCCGTCAGCACGGCGTGCACGCCCTTCAGCGCGCGCGCCTTCGAGGTGTCGATGCGCACGATGCGCGCGTGCGGCAGCGGGCTGCGCAGCACCCGCGCCCAGAGCATGCCGCGCAGGTAGACGTCGGTCGCGTAGCGCGCCTCGCCGGTCACCTTCGCGACCGCGTCGGACTTGGGCGTCTTCTTGCCGATGACGGTATACGCACCCATCGCTTCACGCCTCCGCCGCGAGCCGCTGGCGCAGCGCGATCCGGTCGATCTTGCCGACCGTCGTGCGCGGCAGCTCGCTCACCAGGTAGATCTTCGCCGGGACCTTGTAGCGCGCGAGGTTCGCCTTGCAGTGCGCGACCAGGTCGTCCGCCGTCGCGCGCGCCCCGGGCTTGAGCACGGCGTAGGCGCGGATCGCCTCGCCGTAGTACGGGTCGGGCACCCCCGAGCTCGCCGCCTCCACCACGTCGGGGTGCGCGAAGAGCACCTCGTCCACCTCGCGCGGGTAGACGTTGTACCCGCCCACGATCGCCATGTCCTTCTTGCGGTCGCGGATGTAGAGCCAGCCGTCGGCGTCGAGCTCGCCGATGTCGCCGGTGTAGAGCCACCCGTCGCGCAGCGCCTCGGCGGTCTCCTTGGGGCGGTTGCGATACCCGCTCATGATCTGCGGGCCGCGCGCGCGGATCTCGCCCCGTTCGCCCGCGGGGAGGACCTTCGTGCCGCTCTCCACGTCGACGATCTGCACTTCGGTGAGCGGCAGCGCCGGCCCCACCGAGCCGGCGCGCAGCTGCGCGCCCTCGCGCACGTAGGTCAGCACCGGGCCGGCCTCGGTCTGGCCGAAGCCCTCCAGAATCGGCGAGCCGGTGGCCGCGAACCACTGCTGGAGGGTCGCCTCCGGCAGCGGGGCCGACCCCGAGTAGGAGGTGCGCAGGCGCGCGAAGTCGGTGCGCGCGAAGCGCTCGTGGGCGAGCAGCCCGATGAACACCGTCGGCCCGGCCGGCAGGCGCGTGATCCCCTCGCGCTCGATCGTTTCCAGCACGAGCTCGGGCTTGTAGCGCGGGAGGATCACGAGCTTCCCGCGGCAGTAGGGGGCGAGGTGCAGGCACATCGCCACCGCGAACACGTGGAAGAGCGGCATCATGCACAGCACCGCCTCGTCGTCGGGGCGCGTGGGCAGCGCCGCCTCGCGCTGGCTGATGTTCACGCTCATCTGCGCGTGCGTGATGTTGACGCCCTTCGGCAGCCCGGTCGTGCCGCCGGTGTACTGCAGCGTGGCGAAGCTCTCGGGCGCCGGCAGCGGCTCGGGCAGCCGCTGGGACGCGTCGTCGCGCCAGCGCGTGAGCGAGCTGCCGGAGGCGCCGCCCACCTCGATGCGATGCGGGATCCCGAGCGCGGCGGCGAGCGGCTCGACGGTCGGGCGCACCTCCGCGTCGTGGATCAGCACCGCGGGCGCCGCGTCGCGCAGGATGTGCTCCAGCTCGCGCGTCGTGTAGGCCGGGTTGATCGGGACCGCCTGCGCGCCGGCCGCGTGCGCGGCGAACGTGGCGACCGGCATGTCGAGCGAGTTGCCGCAGACGAGCGCGACGCGCGAGCCGCGCGCGCCGCGCCCCACGAGCTCGCGCGCGAACCCCGCCACGCAGCGCAGGTACTGGGCGTAGGTGAGCCGCGACTCGCCGAGCACGAGCGCGGTCGCCTCGCCCGCGCGGCGCGCCGCCTCGGCGAGCATGTGGACGACGGTCGGGTGGACGGTCGGCAGCTGCATGCGGACTTCCCGCGCCGTTCCCCGTCTACCGCACGAACTGGTTGGTGTAGAGCTCGGCGAGCGGCGTCTCCTTGGGCACGATGCCCTCCTTGACGTAGAACTTCTGCACCGCCGCCAGGCGCTCCGGATCGATCGTCCCGAGCACCTTCTGGCCCGGGTAGACGTACTGGTTGTACAGCCGGAACACCGCCTCGACGCTGGCCGCCTTGCCCTTGTGCTGCGGCACGGCGTTGGCGTAGTCGCGCGCCGCCCCGGCCGGGTCCTTCATGATGTCCTGCATGCCCTTGAGCGTCGCGCGCACCAGCTTCTGCACCAGCTCCGGACGCTTCTGAATGGTCTCGTCGGACACCAGGATCGCCTGCGCCATGCTCTTGAAGTACTCGTCCGAGGAGAAGATCTTCACCTTCGCCCCGGCCTCGGTGGCCGAGACGATCCAGTCGGGCACCGCCGCCATCGCGTCGGCCTTGCCCGCAGCGAAGAGCTGCCACACCCCCGCCGGCCCGGCCGCCTGCGCGTCCACGTCGGCCTTGCTCAGCCCCACCGAGGCGAGCATCCCCTGCAGCGCAAAGAAGGTGGTGTCCTGGTAGGCGATCGTGGTGATGGTCTTGCCCTTCAAGTCCTTGGGCCCGCCGATCCCCTTGCCCTCGTGCACCACCAGCTGGGTGAGCGACTTGCCCCCCAGCAGCGCCACCGCCTTCACCGGCACCCCTTGCGCGCGCGCGATGATCGGCGTGTCGCCCAGCCCCCCGCCGATCGGCGCGTTGCCCGCGCCCACCTGCTTGGCCACATCGACACCGCCCTTCGCGACCACGAAGCTCACCTTCAGGCCTTCCTGGGCGTAGTAGCCGCGCACCTGCGCCAGCATCCAGGGCCCGAACGCCGGCAGAAACGCCGGCGCCGGCAGCAGGTAGCTCACCTCCTCGGTCGGCTGCGCCCGCACCGGCCCGCTCCCCATCCCCACCACCGCCCCGGCCAGCACCAGCGCGCCCAGAAACCTCCGCTTGCTCGTCATCCTCCGACTCCTCCTCGTGAAATGGGCGGGGGCGCGGGTGCGCGCCGCCGCGGTCAGGCGCCCGCCTCCCCGGCGAGTAGGCCGCGCAGCACGCGTTCGGGGGTCATCGGCAGCTGGCGCAACCGCACCCCTGTCGCCGCCGCGACCGCGTTCGCGATCGCCGCGGCGACGACGTTGATGCCGATCTCGCCCACCCCTTTCGCCCCGAACGGCCCGTCGGGATCGGGCGACTCGACGATGTAAGAGTGGAGCTCGTACGGCACCTCGCGGCTCGTCGGCACCTTGTAGTCCATCAGCGTGGGGTTCGCGAGGCGCGGCCCGTTCCACACCATCTCCTCCACCAGCGCGAACCCCAGGCCCTGCGCGAACGCGCCCTCGAGCTGGCCCTCGACCGAGCCGCGGTTGATCGCGCGGCCGACGTCGGCCACGGTCCAGGCGCGGCGCACCTCGATCTGGCCGGTCGTCTCGTCGATCTCGACGTCCACGCACAGCGCGCCGAAGCTGTAGACGCCGATCTGCGGGAACGGCAGGCCGACCGCGACCGCGCGCTTCGGGTCGACGGTGGGCTGGTCGAACACCCACGAGTTCGTGCCGATGATCGGCCCGCCCTTGCGCCAGTGCGCGCGCGCCGATATCGCGAGGAAGGGCAGCTCCTTCCCCGGCACGCCCTTGATCCCGACCACGCCCCCGGGCCGCAGCTCGAGGTCCGCCTCCGCGCACTCGAGCAGCTCCGCGGCGTGCGTCTTGATCTGGCGCTCGACCTCGCGCGCCGCCGCGAACACCGCCCGTCCGGTGGTGTACGTGACGCGGCTCGCGGTGGTGCCCCAGTTGTAGGGCGAGCCGTCGGTGTCGGGGCTCGCGATGCTCACCCGGTCGAGCGGGATCTTGAGCGCGTCGGCGCAGATCTGCGTGAGGATGGTGTCCGAGCCCTGCCCGATGTCCACCGCGCCGGTGTTGAGCACCACCGACCCATCCTCGAGCAGGCGCACGATCGCGCCGGTGCCGAGCAGGCCGCTGATGTGCGCGGTGCACGCGAAGCCGAGCGCGCGCCGCTTCCCCGGCGCGGCCGCGAGCTGCGCCCGGTCCTTCCACTTCGACTCACGCTCGGCGACCTCGATGCACTCGGCGAGCCCGTTCGACCCGAGCTGCTGCCCGCCGAACCACCGGTCGTCGGGACCGAGCGCGTTCTTGCGCCGGATCGCCACCGGGTCGATGCCGAGCCGCGCCGCGATCTCGTCGATCTGCGTCTCGGTGCCGAAGCTCACCTGCGGGTTGCCGAACCCGCGGAAGGCGCCGAAGCGCAGCTTGTTGGTGTACACGAGCGTGCCGCGGCAGCGCGTGTGCGGGATGCGGTACGGCCCGCGGGCCATCAGCAGGCTGTAGCCGAGGACCCCGGGGCTGTCGTCGGCGTACGCCCCGCCGTCGGCCAGCACCTCGACGTCGCGCGCGACGAAGGTGCCGTCCTTCTTCACCCCGGTCTTCACCCGCACCTTGAACGGGTGGCGCGCGCGCACGATCTCGAAGTCCTCCTCGCGGCTCAGCACGAGCTTGACCGGGCGGCCGGCGGCGAGCGCGAGCTTGACCACGATCGGCTGGATGTGCGCTTCCATCTTGTTGCCGAACCCCGCGCCGACGCGCGGGGTCAGGCAGCGCAGCCGCGACATCGGCAGCCCGAGCGACTCGCATACGCTCGCCTGCACGCGGAACACCGACTGGTTCGCCGACCACAGCGTCACGCGGCCCGCCGCGTCCACCTCGGCGAGCGCGCCGCACGGCTCGAGCGACACGTGCGCCTGCGGCGCGGTGCGGTACTCGTGCTCGACGACGAGATCGGATTCGCGCCATCCGCGCTCGAGGTCGCCCTCGGCGAGCTCGGTGCTGGAGCAGACGTTCCCTCCGCACACCGCCTCGAACACCTTGAAGTAGGAGGCGAGCTCCTCGTGGATGATCGCCGCGCCGGGCGCGAGGGCGTCCTCGGGCGCGAGGATCGCCGGCAGCTCCTCGTACCGCACCTCGACCAGCAGCGCCGCGGCGCGTGCCTGCGCCTCGGTCTCGGCGGCGATCGCCACCACCGGCTCGCCGACGTAGCGCACCTTGCCCTTGGCGATGGCGTGCTCGTCCTTGATGAAGGCGCCCATGCGGTGGTCGCCGAAGTCCTCCCCGGTCAGCACGCAGCGCACCCCCGGCGCCGCGCGCGCCGCGCGCACGTCGTAGGAGACGATGCGGGCGTGCGGATGCGGGCTGCCGACCAGCGCGCCGTGCAGCATGCCGGGACGGTAGAGATCGGCGATGTACTGCGCGCGCCCGGTCAGCTTCTCGCGGATCTCGACCCGCGGCAGGCTGCGTCCGATCAGCGATTGGTCGCTCACCGCTCCGCTCCTTGCGCCACCGCGCGCACCGCGTCCACGATCTTGCGGTAGCCGGTGCAGCGGCACAGGTTGCCGGAGAGCCCGGCGCGGATCTCCTCGACGCTCGCGGCCGGGCGCGCGGCGAGCAGCGCCGAGGCCGTGAGCACCATGCCCGAGGAGCAGAAGCCGCACTGCACCGCGCCCGCCTGCTCGAAGGCCTCGCGCAGCCGGTCCGCGATGCCCTGCGCGCCCTCGATGGTCGTGATCGCGGCGCTGCGGCACGCGTGCGCGAGGGTGAGGCACGCGCGCACCGGCCGGCCGTCGACCAGCACCGTGCACGCGCCGCACACGCCGTGGTTGCAGCCGCGCTTCGCGCCGGTGAGCTGCAGCTGGTCGCGCAGCACTGTCAGCAGCGTGTCGTGCAGCGCCGCGCGCACCTCGTGCTCGGTGTCGTTGACGCGCAGCACGAGCGTCTGCCGCGTGCTCATCGCGCCCGCCCCAGCTCGTCGCGCGCGCGCGCCACCGCGCGCGCCACCATGCGCGGGATCGCGAGCCGCCGGTACTCGGCGCTCGCGCGCACGTCGTCGGTCGGATCGGCGGCCGCGGCGAGCGCTGCGCCCGCCTGCGCCGCTGCGGCGTCGCTCAGCCGGCCCTGCGCGAGCAGCGCGTCGACCTTGGGGTCGTGGACCGGCGTCGGCGCGCAGCCGCCGATCGCCAGGCCCACCGCGATCCCGGCGTCCGCCCGCCGCGTCACCGACAGCGCAACCGCGACGATCGCGTGGTCGCCCGCGACGCGCGCGAGCTTGTCGTAGAGCCCCACGCCCGGCGCCGCCGGGGGCAGCAGGATCGCGCTCACGATCTCTGCGGGCGCGAGCGCGGTCGTGTACAGCCCGAGAAAGAACTCGCGCGCCGGCACGCGCCGCCGGCCGCGCTCGGAGGCGAGCTCGACGACGGCGTCGGCCGCGACCAGCGCCGACGGATAGTCGGCCGCGGGGTCGGCGAGCGCGACCACGCCGCCGATCGTGCCCATGTTCCGCACCGGCGGGTTCGCCACCTTGCCGGCGGCCTCGCGCAGGACGGCGAGGGGGCCCGCGAGCCGCGCCTCCGCCTCGAGCTCGCGATGGCGCGTCATCGCGCCGATGCGCAGCCCCCCGTCGGGCGTCGCGCTGATGCCGCGCAGCTCGGCGACCTCGGCCAGGCTGACGAGCTCGACGGGGTCCACCAGATCGAGGTTCATCATCGCCACGAGGCTCGCGCCGCCCGCAATGCAGCGCACGTCGTCCCCGCGCGCGAGGAGGCGCGCGGCCTCCTCGGGCGTCTGCGGGAAGTGCAGCTGCTTCAGCGCGCTCACGCCGCCTCCGGTGCTCAGCCCCTCCCCGCGGCGCTCACTTCTTCTTCCACGGCAGCCGCTCGCCCCACTTCTGCATGGTGCGCGCGACGATCTCCGGATCGTCCACCAGCCGCGGCGGCTTCTCGCCCCAGAAGGCGTACTCCTCGTCGGGCATCGTGGCGTCGATGCCCATGCCGGTCTGCCAGCCCTTTTCGCGCAGCGAGACCGCCGGGTCGAGCCACTGCCCCGCGCGGCGCGGCAGGATGTACACGTCGCGGTCGGCGCGCACGCGCGTCGAGAGCGCCCAGTGCACCGAGTCGTAGTCCCAGATGTCCACGTCCTTGTCCACCACGATGACGTGCTTGTAGCGCGCGTAGGTGGAGCCCCAGACCGCGTCCATCACCTGCTGCGGGTGGCCGGGGAAGAGCTTGTCGATCTTTACGATCGCCTCGTAGGTGACGTCGCAGCGCAGGTCGATGACGCCGGGCACCAGGTCCTTGATCGTCTTGTAGGCGACCGCCTGCGAGGACTTGCCGACCACGAACGCGCTCTCCGAGGGGTGCCACTGCTCGCGTGCGCCGAGGTAGATCGGCTGGCGGCGATGGGTCACGCGCTGCACCTCGAACACCGGGTTGCTGCGCGCTTCCCCGTAGTGCCCGGTGTACTCCCCGAACCCGCCCTCGATCGCGCGCACGCCGGGGCGGATGATCCCCTCGAACACGAACTCCGAGGTGGCCGGGACCAGGATGTCGTTCGTCTGGCACTTCACCATGTCGAGCGGCTCGCCGCGCAGCCCGCCGGCGATCTGGAACTCGTCGACGTTCGGCGGCGTACGGGTCGAGGCGACGATCTCGACCGAGGGGTCGTAGCCGGTCACCACCGCCATCGGCATGGTCTTGCCGAGGCGCTCGTACTTCATGTAGTGCTGGCGGCCGTGGGTGTACTCGGGCGCACCCCAGCCGAGCGTGTTCTTCGACAGCGTCCCCATGCGGTAGATGCCGGCGTTCAGGATGCCGTTCTCCGGGTCCTTGGTGATCGACACCGAGAGCGTGCCGGGGAACTCGCCGCCGTCGTACTGGTGCCAGACGGTGTTGCAGATCTTGTGCAGGTCGATGGCGTCGCCCTCGATCACCACCTCCTGGCAGGGGGCGTCGCGCACGACGCGCGGCGGGACCAGGCGCTCGGTGCGGCGGCACCACTCCGCGTTGAAGTCGCTCCACTTCTCGATGCCGAGCGCGGCGAGGAAGCGCGGCCCGGTGCCGAGCAGGTTGGTGAGCATCGGGACCTCCGCGCCCTTGATGCGCTCGAAGAGGAGCGCCGGCGCGAGCGACTGCAGGCCGATGCGCGTGAGCCCGTTGATCTCCCAGCTCGGATCGACCTCGTCCTTGATGCGCACGAGCTCGCCGATCTTCTCCAGGTGCGCGATGAACTCGCGCATGTCGTACCAGTTTGCCTTGCCCATGTCCTGCGCCTCCATCAATCTCGGTGTCGTTTGATCTGGCTAGAGAATGTGTCCCCACTTGCCGATCACGCGCTCCCGCAACTCCGGGGCGTAATCGACCACTTTCGGAAATTCGCTGCGCCACTCATATGGACGACAGGCATCGATGATGGCGCGCGAGTTGAATCCCTTTCGGTCGGGATGAATCGCCGGATCGAGCGGACCGCTCCAGCAGCGCCGCAAGACGTCGATGTCCGACTCCGGATCACTGCGCGTGGCAATCGCCCAAATCACCTCCTCCAGATTGGAGGGATCGATGTCGTCGTCAACGATCACGTAGTACCGCCCCATGTACGCGCCGCCGCGCGCCGCGATGGCGGCGGCACCTGCTTGCCTGGCGTGGCCTGGATAACGCTGCTTAATGGCGATGGCCGTAAACATCGACGTCGGGGCCGAGTGATGCATGTAAACGCCCCTCACATCCGGTACGCCAGCAGATTCCATTGCGTTCCACAACGTAGCCGAGGAGATCAGATCGTAGAAAACGACCGCCGGCGGACGTCCCATGGGCGTCCCCGTGAGAATGGGCGAGTCACGGTGCATCATCGAGTGGACTCGCACGACGGGCGCTAACCGACGTTCACTCGCGTAATAGCCGGTGAATTCCCCGAAGGGCCCCTCTTCCTGCAGTTCTCCAGGATGGACGAAGCCCTCGATCGCGATTTCGGCACGCGCCGGAATCGGCAATCCCGTCGCTGGACCTTTGATGACGTCAATCGCCTCGCCTCGCGCCCAACCTGCGTAGTCGTACTCCGAAGTGCCCCACGGCAGGTGAAAGGAGGCGGCGTATAGCAGCAGCGGATCCTGTCCGAACGTGATCGCTACCGGAAAGGGTTCGCCCCGTGCGTGCGCCTTTTCCATCTGAATCCGCCCATCCTTGCCGGGTGAGATGTACAGGCCGAGCCTGTCTCTGTCATGAACTACGACACGGTAGGTCCCGAGATTTACCCATCCTTCGTCGGGGTCGCGCGTGACGACAACACAATCCGTCCCGATGTACCGTCCCCCATCGAGTTCGTTCCAACGCGGCACCGGGAACTTGAGCAAATCGATTGCCGCACCGGTGTAGACGTTCTCGAGCAGTGGACCTTCGGCGACGTCCCGCGGCGCCACTGGCGCGAACGCTTTCATGCGATCCTTCCACAGACGCACGAAATCCAAACCGCGCAACTCAGCAGAAACTCCTAACGACACGGCGATCAGCGGCAGGCTGTTGTCGCAGTTCGTGAGCACCCGAAATCCTTCCGGATAACCCTCGATCCGATCGAAGAGCAGCACTGAGGACCGCTCGAGGCGCCGCCTGCGCTCGATGTCCGTCGCGGCTCCGATCTCCAGATCCCAGCTGGCGCCCGAGAGCTCCTTCAGCAATCCGAGATCGCGCGCAACCGCCAACCACTCGCGCAGGTCCTGGTAAATCGCCATGCGGTCAGTCAACTCGCGCGCCCGAGGCGGTTACGGCGCGCGTCCATTTCGCGATCTCAGTCTGCATGAACGCCCGGAACTCCTCGGGGGTCGAACTGACCGCCTCGACACCCAGCTTGAGCATCTGGTCGCGGTACCCGGGATCACTAGCCGCGCGCGTCATCACCTCGTTCAACTTCTCCACAATCGGACGCGGCAGCCCCGCCGGCGCCAGTAGGCCGGTCCAACTGTCGACCTGAAAATTGGCAACGCCGGATTCGGCGATCGTGGGCAGCTCGGGCGCCGCGGGCCAACGAGCGGGACTGGTCACCGCGAGCGCGCGCACCTTCCCAGATTTGGCGGTGGTCAGCGCCAGGGTCGATGTCTCGAACATCATCGATACACGCCCAGAAATCACGTCCGGCATCGCTGCGCCACCACCCTTATAGGGCACATGCACGATCTGGATGCCGGTCGCCGACTTGAATAGCTCGCCGGTGAGGTGCGACACCGACCCATTCCCGGCGGAAGCAAACGTGAGCTTACCGGGCTGCGCTTTGGCGTAGTCGATGAGGTCTCTCACGGAGGTCACCGGAAGCTCGTTCGTCACGATGAGGACGTTCGGCAGACGATGCAGAAGGGTGATCGCTGTAAAGTCGTCGACCGGCTGGTAGGGCAGCTGTTTGTAGAGGGCCGGACTGATCCCGTGAGACCCGATGGTTGCGAACAACAGGACGTATCCATCTGCCGTATCGCGCGCTACAGCACCCGATGCGACCGTGCCTCCAGCCCCAGGACGGTTCTCGACGACGACGCTCCCGCCAAGCTGATCGCCCAGCTGCTTCGCGACCGCACGGGCGAGCGCGTCGGACGAGCCGCCGGCAACGAAGGGTACGACCAGTCGAATCGGCTTAGTTGGATACCCTTGCGCCAATGCAGGGGCGAAGGCGAGCGCACACAACCATACGGACATACTCGCCAGGATCCGTCGTGTGACAGTCCTCGTGACGGTTGTCATGTCGCCCTCCCTCGCCGTTAGACGCGATCGCCAGATCGTGAAACGCCGCTGCCTGCCTCTCTACCAGCCCGGCGGCCGGGAGATCGTGATGTGTGGCTGCACCTCCTCGACGGTCGGCACCCAGGCCACACGGATCTTCTTGCCGAGCGGATGGACCTGGTGGGCCCCGGTACCTTCGGGGAACTTCTTCTTCTTCATCTGGGCGCGCAGCTTCTTCGTCGCGGGCAGGTCGACCTGGTGGTCGAGTGCCTCCGGGTCCTTGACCTTGATCACCACGCCGTAGTACTTGCGCGCCGCCTCGATCGACAGCCACTCGTCGATCACGTCCTCGAGCACGAGCTCGGGCTCGCGCTCGAGCGGGTTGCCGAAGCCGCCGCCGCCCGCCGACGAGTAGTAGATGCGGTCGCCCTTGCGCACTTCCACGCCGGTCGCGTACATGCCGGCGTTGAGTTCGTTCTTCTTGCCCTTGTTGACCACCAGCATCGAGCCGCCGGCGTTCAGCCCGCCGGCGATGCCGAAGGGGGTGAACTTCTCGCGGTCGCCGTGGATGGTCATGGTGATGTCGGTCAGCACCTCGAACTCGCGCACCAGCCCGAATCCGCCGCGGCGCAGCCCGTGGCCGCAGGAGTCGGTGCGCGCCTCGTAGCGCGTGAACATCACCGGGAACCAGCGCTCCTCCAGTTCCTGCGGGATGGTGCGCGCGTTGCAGAAGCGCATGAAGATGAGCGACTTCCCGTCCTTGAAGGTGCGCGCGTTCTCGCCGCCGACGGCGTACGTGTACTGCACGAAGTCCTTCTTGGTGCGCGGGTTGTAGCCGCCCATGCAGAGGTTGGTCAGGCTCACCGCCGCCGGGTAGACCCGCCACGGCTGGACCTTGGACAGCGGCCCCGCCAGGCAGGCGATGGTCACCGCCTCGACCTTGTCGAACGCGCCCGAGCAGTAGCCGGTGGTGGGCGTCGGCTCGAGCACGTCGACGCAGGTGCCCTTCTTGGAGAGGATCTCGATGTTGCGGATGATCCCCTCGTTGAGCGGGAAGAGCTGCGGGAAGCAGATCATGAAGCCGAGGTAGTTCCCGCCGGTGAGGGTCGCGTAGCTCGCCCCCCACGAGGCGCGCGGCTGCGGGCCGGACTTCGACCAGTCGAAGCTGAGCTTGGTGCCCTTCTTGACCATCCGGCAGTGCACGTAGATCGGCGGCTTGCCGGGCGTGTTCACGTCCTGGTCGCCCCAGTCCTCGAACTCCCAGGTCCCGTCGGGCAGCGCCGCGAGCTCGGCCCGCATCAGGCGCTCGGTATAGTTGAACTGCTCCTCGAACGCCTGGTAGAGGGTCGCCTTGCCGTAGCGCCGGCACAGCTCCTGCACGCGCGCCTCGATCAGCTTCGAGGCCTCGACCTGCGCCTGCAGGTCGGCGCGGCGCTCGATCGAGCCGCGGATGTTGATCGCGATGAAGCTCCACAGCTCCTCGTCCAGCTTGTCCTGCTTGAACAGGCGGATCGGCGGGACCCGGATGCCCTCGGCGTAGCAGGTCTTCGCCTCCGGGTTGAACGTGCCGGGGTTCGGCCCGCCCATGTCCGCCCAGTGGATCACCGTGCAGGCGAACGCGACGATCTCGCCCTCGAAGAAGATCGGGCGGATGAGGCGCGTGTCGTTGACGTGCGAGCCGCAGCGGTAGGGATCGGAGAAGAGGAACGTGTCGCCCGGGCGCATGGTCGCGAGCGGGAAGTCCTTGAGCAGCTCCCGCACCGAGGGGCCGAACGACGCGTAGTGCGCCGCCGCGTCGGTGAAGCCGTGCGCCACCAGTCGCCCGTCGCGCGTGAGCAGCGCGTTGGAGCGGTCGCGCCCCATGCCCACCACCGGGTGGTAGGCGACGCGCTCGATCGTGGTCGAGGCCTCGTAGCACGCGGCGACGAAAGCGTTGCGCATCACCTCGAAGGTGATGAGGTCCATGCCGATGTCGCCCGGCTTGGCGAGCTTCTCCTTGACGTCGAGAACCGGGGCGGCCTTCGGCTTCGTCGCGCGGCGCGCCCGGGTCCCGGCTTCGGCGCGCTGCGGTTCAAGCGCCTTGTATTCGCGTTCCATGCCCGCCTCCTAATGGTCGACTTTGATGACGAGGTTGCCCCACCGGTCCACCTGGCAGTGCGTGCCCGGCGGCATGACGGTGGTGGTGTCGTGCTGCTCGACGATCGCCGGGCCGTCGAAGGTCGCGCCGGCGGCGAGCCGGTCGCGCTCGTAGATCGCGGTGTCGATGAACCCGACGTCGCGGAACCACACCTTGCGCCGCCCCTTGGTCGCCTGCGCCGCGCTGCCCGAGTTGCCGATCGGCCGCAGGTCGGGCTTCGGCAGCGCGCCCTTGGCCACCACGCGCAGGTTGACGATCTCGACCGGCGCGTACCCGGGCGGCAGGTTGTAGCCGTACGCCGCCTTCATGTCCTGCATGAAGGTTTCGGTGATCGCGGCGAGGTCGCGAATCTCGCCCTCCGGCGCCGCGACGGTGAAGAAGCGGCTCTGGCTGAAGTACTTCACGTCCAGGTAGCGCTCGATCGTGATGTCCTCCGGCCGCGTGCCTTCCTTGCGCAGCGTCTTCTCGGCCTTCTGCACCAGGCTCGCGAACTGGCGGTTGAGCCAGCGGTAGTCGAGCTCGGTCTCCATCTTGTGGATCGCGCTGGTGAACTCGTGCTTCACGTCCACGCGGATCGCGCCGAACGCCGACGCGTAGCCGGGCAGCGGCGGGACGACCACCGTGGTGGCGCCGATCTCGCGCGCGAGGTCGCAGGCGTACATCGCGCCGCCGCCGCCGTACGGCACCACCGCGAAGTCGCGCGGATCCCAGCCCCGGCTCACCGTCTGCAGCCGCATCGCCATCATCAGGTTGGTCATGGCGACCATGTACATGTTCGACGCTGACGTCGCCGCGTCCCAGCCGTAGCGCTTGCCGATCTTCTGCTCCAGCGCCTTGTGCGACAGGCGCCCGTCGACCTTCATCGCGCCGCCGAGGTAGTAGTCGGGGTCGATGCGGCCGAGCACGATCTGGGTGTCGGTGTTGGTCGGCTCGTCGCCGCCCGCGCCGTAGCAGGCGGGGCCGGGCACCGCGCCCATGCTCTGCGGGCCGACGTTGAGCATGCCGCCCTTGTCCACCCAGCCGATCGAGCCGCCGCCGGCGCCGATGTAGATCGTGTCCACCGACGGCAGGCAGCAGGGCACGTTCCACAGGATCTTCCACTCGTGGGTGATGGCCGGCTTGCCCTGGTAGATGATCGAGACGTTGTTGGTCGTGCCGCCGGTCTCGAACGCGATCACGTTGTCGAAGCCGGCGAGCGAGCCGATGTAGCCGGCGAGCCCCACCGCGCCCGAGACGGGCGACGAGTGGAAGGTCTTGGCCGGGAACTTCACCGCCTCGTGCATGCCGATGACGCCGCCGCCCGAGGTGGTGACGAGGATCGGCCCGTGGTAGTTCCAGTCCTTCTTCAGCCGGCGCTCGAGGCCGCCGAGGTAGTTCTTGAGGATCGGCGAGATGTACGCGTTGAGCACGGTGGTGCAGGTGCGCTCGAACTCGAGCATCTGCGGCAGCACCTCGTGCGAGAGCGTGATGTCCACGTCGGGAATCTCTTCCTGCAGGATCGCCCGCGTGCGCTCCTCGTGCACCGGGTTCATGAACGAATCGATGTAGACCACCGCCACCGACTCGATCCCGCGCTTCCTGATGATGCGCGCGGCCTTGCGCACGTCGGCCTCGTTCAGCTTGGTGACGATCTCGCCGTAGGGGCTCACGCGCTCGCGCACGCTGAGCACGTTGCGCCGCGGGATGATCAGCTCGGGCGGGTCCCAGTCGAGCTCGAAGGCGGAGATGCGCTCGGCGCGCCCGCCGCCGAGCACGTCGCGGAAGCCCTCGGTGGTGACGAGCGCGGTCTTGACCCCCTTCCGCTCGAGGATCGCGTTGGTCGAGACGGTCGCGCCGTGGCGGAACGAGAGCACCTCCTCGCCGCGGATGCCGGCGGCCTCCAGTCCGTTGATCACGCCGTCGAAGAAGGTGGGCGGCGTCGACGGCACCTTGCCCAGGCGCTGCTCGCCGGTGACGAGGTTGACGCAGATGACGTCGGTGAACGTGCCGCCGATGTCGGTGCCGACGACCCAGGCCTTCCGGGCGTCCATGTCCATGAGAGATCCTCCTCGGTTGGTGCAGCCGGCGCGCAGGCCGCGCGCGATCTCCTGGAGGGACCTGCCCCGGGGGGCAGCGGGCGTCTCGCGCGCCCTGGACCTGAATACTGAACGCTATTTACTCTTGCCGGCGCGCAAAGTCAACTGCGACTTGCGCCGCACCGCAGCATGGGCGCCGGCGGCGGGCCGTTCCCCGAGGATCAGGTCGCACACCGCCGCGACCGCGCCGTCGCTGCAGGGGCGGCCGGGCCGCAGGTGGTGCCCGATCACGAACCCGTCGAACGCCATCATGAGGACGTGCGAGAACGACGGCGTCCCGAGCAGCCGGCGGCGCGCCGGCGGCAGCGCGTCGCGGATCATGGCCGCCACCCGCTCCTCCACCCAGGCGAGCAGCGCAGGGTCGTAGCGCTCCTCCGGTCCCGCGGTCGAGATCGCCTGCATGATGTTGTTCGCAAAGCCGTTGTGCTCGCGCGGAATCTCCCGCCACAGCGCCCGCAGCAGCGTGCCGAGTCGCGCGCGCGGGTGCGCGATGCGCGCGAGGCGCCGCTCCAGGCGGGTGACGCGTTCCCGCAGCCACGGGTCGTACAGCGCGTACAGCACCTCGAGCTTGGAGCCGAAGTAGATGTAGACGGTTCCGGGCGACACGCCGGCGCCCTGCGCGATCTGCGGCAGCGTGGTGGCGGCGTAGCCGCGCGCGCCGAACTGCGCGAACGCCGACGCGAGGATCGCCTCCCGCAGCTCCGGCTTCTTGACCTGCGGCATGAATTAACGAATCGCGCTCAGGATTGACAATCCGGCCCCGGCCACTAGGATACTCCCTCGGTCACGTCCCGATGGCGCGCGTGCCGCGCCGCCGACAGAGGAGGAGGGGAGTCATGACGACACGCCGCAGGTTCATCCAGGGCGCGGCCGCGTCCGGCCTCGCGGCCGCGCTGCCGGCGCGGCTCGCGCGGGCGCAGGCGCAGCGGCCGCTGCGCATCGGTTTCTCGATCGCCAAGACCGGCATCTTCGCCGCGGCCGCCCCCTCGCAGCTGAACGCCTACGACCTGTGGCGCAGCGAGGTGAACGCGCGCGGCGGGCTCGCGCTCCCCGGCGCCCGCCGCACGGTGGAGTTCGTCCAGTACGACGACCAGAGCAACCCCTCGCAGGCGGCGCGCATCTACGAGAAGCTGATCACCGACGACAAGGTGGACCTGCTGCTCGCCCCGTGGGGCACGCCGACGCACATCGCGGTGGCGCCGGTGCTCGAGCGCTTCCGGTTCCCGATGATCGGCAACACCGCGGCGTCGGCGAAGCTGCGCGAGCTCAAGCCGGGCAACATCTGGTTCGTCACCGCCGCGTTCCCCGACCGCGTCGCCGCCGAGCTCACCAAGATGCTGCAGGCGAACGGCGTCAAGTCGGTGGCGCTGGTCACCAACGTGCTGCCGTTCGGCAAGGAGATCAAGGGCTTCCTCGAGCCCGCGCTGAAGGCGGCCGGCATCGAGGTGCGCGTCAACGAGGAATACCCCCCCGACATCAAGGACATGACCGCGCTGCTCACCAAGGTGAAGCAGGCCGCGCCCGACGCCGTCCTCGCGCTCTCCTACCCGAGCGACTCGCCGCTCTACGTCCGCCAGGCGAAGGAGCTCGGAATCGCCGCGCCGTTCCAGTTCGTCATGGTCGGGCCGGGGATCGATTTCTTCCCCAAGCTGCTCGGCGCCGCCGCCAACGGCATCGTCACCGTGGGCCACTGGACCCCGGCGCGCAACGCGCGCGCAAAGGCCTTCTACGACGCCTACGTCGCGCGCTTCAAGGAGCGCCCCGACTACCTCGACTCGATCGAGAGCTACGTCTCGTGCGAGGTCCTCGAGCAGGCGGTGGCAAAGGCAGGAACCGACCGGGCGCGGCTGCGCGAGGCGATCGCGCAGGGGGAGTTCGAGACGATCAACGGCAAGATCCGGTTCAAGGGGGTCGAGAACGTGGTCACCCCCACCGGCTTCCTGCAGCTGCAGGACGGGGTCCTGCAGCAGGTGTGGCCGTCCGCGCTGGCGACCGCGCAGTTCCGCCCGAAGACCGGCTGGTAGCCGCGCCGGGCGTCCGGTGCTCGAGACGCTCGCCGCGGGGCAGCTCGCGTTCGCCGCGCTCGCGCTCGGCGCGCTCTACGGACTGATCGCGCTCGGGCTCAACCTCGTCTACGGCACCATGCGCCTGCTCAACGTGGCGCACGGCGAGGTGGTCATGCTCGGCGGCTACGCCACCTACTGGGCTTTCACGCTCGCGGGCGTGCCGCCGCTCGCGGCGGTGGCGCTCACCGCCGCCGGCGGGGCGGCGCTCGGCGCGGCGGCCTATCAGTGGCTCTTCCGGCGCCTGCTCGCCTCGCCGCGCGCCGCCGCCCGCATCGAGGCGAACTCGCTGCTCGCGTTCTTCGGGCTGTCGATCGTGGTGCAGAACCTCGCCGCGCTCGCCTTCTCGTCCACGCCGCGCGGCTACGAGTATCTCCCCGCGGTGATCCGCATCGGCGACGCGGCGGTCACCGGCGCGCGTCTCGCCGCCGTCGCGCTGGCGATCGCCCTGTGCGCGGCGGTGCTCCTGTTCCTGCGCCGGCACACGTTCGGGCTGGCGATGCGCGCGCTCATCGACCACCGCGCGGCCGCGGCGGTGGTCGGGGTGGACGTCGACCGCGTGCAGCGCGGGAGCTTCGTGCTCGGGTTCGCCACCGCGGCGGTCGCCGGCACGCTGCTCTCCATGACCGAGCAGGTGTCGCCGTTCATGGGTTTCCCGGTCACGATCGCGGCGTTCGTCGTGGTCATCCTGGGCGGGCTCGGACGGCCGGAGGGCACGATCGCGGCGGCGCTCGTGCTGGGGGTGGTCGAGACCTACGGCGTCGCCCTCACCTCGCCCACCTACCGCTCGATCCTGGTCTACGGCGTGTTCGTCCTGCTGCTGCTCGCGCGCCCGCAGGGCCTGCTCGGCCGGCGCGCGATCGTGCGATGAGCACCCACCGCGACGCCGCCCTCGTGCTCGCGGCGCTCGCCGCCGCGGCGGCGGTTCCGGCGCTCGGCAGCGACTACTGGACCGGGCTCGCGATCACCGTCCTGATGTGGGTCGCGCTCGCCCAGAGCTGGAGCGTGTTCTCGGGGCTGTCGGGCTACGTGTCGTTCGGCCACGTCGTGTTCTACGGCCTCGGCGCTTACCTCGTGGTCGCCAGCTGGGACCGGCTGCCGCCCGCGCTCTCGGTGCCGCTCGCCGCGCTCGCCGCCGCCGCCTTCGCGCTGGCGATCGGCGCGCCGGTCCTGCGCGTGCGCGGCCCCTACTTCGTCATCCTCAGCTTCGGGGTCGCGGAGCTCGTCAAGTTCGTGGTGATCGCGGTGGAGGCCGCGGCCGGGAACGCGAGCCGGCTGATCCTGCGCACGCCGGAGATCGACGCCATCTTCTACGCGATGCTCGCGCTCGCCGCGGCGGCGACCGCGCTCGCCTGGGGCGCGCGCGTCACGCGCCTCGGCCAGGGTCTGCGCGCGATCCGGGAGGACGAGGTGGCGGCCGAGACGCTCGGGGTGCCGGCCGCGCGCTACAAGCTCGCCGCGCTCGCGCTCTCGGCGGCGATTCCCGGCGCGGTGGGCGGCACGATGGCGATGCGCGCCACCTACTTCGAGCCGCTCCAGGCGTTCGACCCGATGGTGTCCTTCACGATGATCGCGACGGCGGTGATCGGCGGCAGCGACGACGTGCGCGGGCCGGTGCTCGGCGCGCTGCTCCTCGTGCTCCTGTCCGAGCTCCTGTGGGCGGGCGCGCCGCAGCTCTACATGGTGGTCCTCGGCGTGCTGGTCGTGGTCTTCGTGCTGTACCTGCCCGACGGGCTGTGCGGGCGCCTCCCGGCGGCGCGGGCGCCGCGCGCATGAGCCTGCTCGAGCTCGACCTGGTGAGCAAGCGCTACGGCGGCGTGCTCGCGCTCGACCAGGTGTCGCTGACGGTGGACGAGGGCGCCATCGTCGGCGTCATGGGCGCGAACGGCGCCGGCAAGACGACGCTCTTCGCGGTGATCGCCGGCAACGAGCGCCCCTCGTCGGGCGACGTGCGGCTCGCCGGGCGGTCGCTCGTGGGGCTGCGGCCGGACCAGGTCGCGCGCCGCGGCGTGGCGCGCACCTTCCAGATCGTGCGGCCGTTCCGCGGGCTGACCGTGCGCGAGAACGTCCTCACCGCGGCGCGGTTCGGCACCCGCGGCGCCGCAGACGCGGCCGCGGCCCGCCGCGCGGCCGATGAGATCATCGAGCAGGTGGGCCTCGGGTCCGAGCGCGACCGTCCGGCCGGGGCGCTCACGCTGTCGGCGCAAAAGCGGCTGGAGATCGCGCGCGCGATCGCCACCGGCGCGCGCCTGGTCATGCTCGACGAGGTGATGGCGGGACTCGTGCCGGCCGAGGTGGACGAGATCCTCGCCACCCTGCGCGAGCTGCACCGCGCGCGCGCGCTCACGCTGCTCGTGATCGAGCACGTGATGCGGGCGCTGATGCGCCTCTCGCAGGAGATCGTGGTGCTCCATCTCGGCGCGCTCATCGCCCGCGGTCCGCCCGCGGCGATCGCCGCCGATCCGCGCGTGCAGCAGCTCTACTTCGGCGCCGCCGGCTGATGCTGCTCGAGGCGGACGACATCGTCGGCGGCTACGGCCCGGTGCGCATCCTGCACGGCGTCTCGCTCGCGGCCGGGCGCGGGACGGTGACCGCGCTCGTCGGCGCGAACGGCGCCGGCAAGACCACCCTCATGCGCACCCTCGCCGGGTTGCTGCCCGCCGCCGGCGGGTCGATCCGCTTCTCCGGCGCCGAGGTCACGCCCGAAAGCGCCGCGGCGCGCGTCGAGCGCGGGATCGTGCTCGTCCCCGAGGGCCGCCTCGTGTTCCCGACGCTGTCGGTGGAGGAGAACCTCCGCCTCGGCGCGATCGCGGCGCGCGCGCGCGCCGCGTGGCGCGAGCGGCGGGACGAGATGTACGCCCTCTTCCCCCGGCTGCGCGAGCGCGCGCGCCAGGCCGCCGGCTCGCTCTCGGGCGGCGAGCAGCAGATGCTCGCCATCGCCCGCGGCCTGATGTCGCGCCCCGAGCTCGTCCTGCTCGACGAGCCCACCCTCGGGCTCGCGCCGGCGATGGTGCGGGTGGTCTTCGACACCATCGAGCGGCTGCGCGCCCTCGGCCTGACCGTGCTGCTCGCGGAGCAGGACGTCGAGCGCGCGCTCGCGGCGGCCGACGCCGCCTACGTGCTCGAGCACGGCCGGATCGCGGTCGCGGGGCGCGGCGCCGAGCTCGCGGCCGACCCGCGGGTGCGCCGCGCCTACTTCGGCCTGGAGTGACGGGCGCCCGGACGCGGGGTTCCGGCGCGCCGCCGTACCGGGTTGCGTCCGCCGCCCGGACCCGCCGCGGCGGGACGCGCGCCGGCCCGACCGCTGGCAGCGGCCCTGGCCCCTGGCGGCCGAAGCGCCCCGCCCGGCTCGCCGCGGATCAGCCGGCACATCAGCTCGACGGTGTGCTCGCTGCACGGCCGGTCCGGCCGCAGATGGTTGCCGATCACGAACCCGTCGGAGGCCATCATCAGGACGTGCGCGAACGCCGGCGTTCCGAATCGCCGCCGGCGGGCCGGCGGCAGCGCGTCGCGGATCATCGCCGCGACGCGCTCCTCGACCCACGCGAGCAGCGCGGGGTCGTAGGGCTCGTCCGGCCCGGCGGTCGAGATCGCCTGCATCAGGTTGTTCGCGAAGCCGTTGTGCTCGCGCGGGATGTCGCGCCAGAGCGCCCGCACCAGGGTGCAGAGCCGCTCGCGCGGGTCCGCGATGCGCGCGAGCCGCCGTTCCAGGTTCGTGATGCGCTGCCGCAACCACGGGCCGTAGATCGCGTAGAGCACGGCGAGCTTCGAGCTGAAGTACACGTAGACCGTGCCCGCGGACACGCCGGCTCCCTTGGCGATCTGCGGGAGCGTGGTGGCCGCGTAGCCGCTCTGGGCAAAGCGCTCGAACGCCGAGGCGAGGATCGCCGCGCGCAGCTCCGGCTTTTTGACCTGGACCATCAAATTCGAGAACTGAATCCCGATCTGGATTGACAGGACGCTTCCTTTTACTACGATAGTCGCCGGAACGCAAAGCGCGCTGCGCCCGGCCCGCCCGGCCGCGGCGCGCGCCGTCCGCCCATGAACCCGGTACTCGCCGCCGAACGCCTCTCGAAGAGGTTCTATGCCATCCAGGCGCTGGACGAGGTCTCGTTCGACCTCGTTCCCGGCGAAGTGCACGCGCTCGTGGGCGAGAACGGGGCGGGCAAGTCCACGCTGATCAAGGTCTTCGGCGGCATCCACCGTCCCGACGGCGGCCGCGTGCTCCTCAACGGACACGCGGCGCACTTTCGTTCTCCGGCGGACGCGTTCCGCTCGGGAATCGCGGTCATCCAGCAGGAGCTGCGGGTGGCGCCGGCGCTGTCGGTGGCCGAGAACGTGCTGCTCGGCCACCTCCCCCGCGGCCGGTTCGGGACGGTCGACGCCGCGCGCATGCGGGGGGAGGCGCGCGCGGCGCTGGCGCGCCTGCACGTCCAGCTCGACCTCGACGCGCCGGTCGGCGCGCTCGGCTTCGCCGAGCGCCAGTCGGTGGCGATCGCGCGCGCCCTCTCGCGCGACGCGCGCGTGCTGATCCTGGACGAGCCGACCGCCGCCCTCGAGGACCGCGAGGTCGAGAACCTCTTCGAGGTGCTCGCGCGGCTCAAGTCGCAGGGCGTCGCCATGCTGTACGTCTCGCACCGGCTGGACGAGATCCCGGTGATCGCCGACCGCTGCACGGTGATGCGCGACGGACGCGTGGTCGCCGCGTTCGCGCGCGAGCGCCTGCGCATCGCCGACCTCGTCGCGCAGATGACCGGTCGCGTCCTCGACGTCGAGCAAGCCCCGGGCTCCCGCGCGCCGGGCGAGGTCGTGCTCGAGTCCGCCGCGCTGCCCGAGCTCAAGGTGCAGGCCGGCCGCGTGACCGGCCTCGCCGGCCTGCTCGGAAGCGGGACGAGCCAGCTGCTCCGGCGACTCTTCGGCGCGTCCAAGTCCGGTCCCGCGGCCGGACCGGTCCGCGTGCGCGGCCGCGACGTGCGCGTGCGGCACCCGGCCGAGGCCATTGCCGCGGGCATCGGCATGGTGCCGAACGAGCGCGCGCTCGGGCTGGTGCTGGGACACTCGGTGCGCGACAACATCGTGCTGCCCAACCTGAAGCGCTTCGGCGGACTGTGGCGGATGGACGAGCGCGCGATCGACCGCGTGGTGCGCGAGCTGATCGCCGCGCTCGACCTGCGTCCCGGCGACCCGGACGCTCCGGTGCGCTCGCTCTCGGGCGGCAACCAGCAGAAGGTGGTGATCGCCAAGTGGCTGGCCGCGCGCATCGACGTGCTGCTGCTCGACGAGCCCACCCAGGGCATCGACGTGGCCGCAAAGGCGCACATCCACCGCCTCATGCGCCGCCTCGCCGACGAGGGCGGCGCGGTGCTCTTCGCCTCGTCGGACATGCGCGAGCTCCTGTCGCTCGCCGACACGGTGCTGCCGATGCGCGACCAGCGCATCGTCGCGCGGCTCGAGCGCGGCGCCGGCCTCAGCGAGCAGGCGGTGCACGACGCCCTTGCGCAGCGACTGGAGGCGGCGTGAAGCGCGAGGCGCTGATCGGGCAGATCCCGCTCGTCACGCTGGTCGTGCTCGGCGCGGTCATCGCGCTCTCGACGGACCATTTCCTGACGCCGCTCAACCTCACCAACGTCCTCGTCCAGGCGGCCGTAATGACCGTCCTGGCGATGGGAATGACGTTCGTCATCCTCGGCGGCGGGTTCGACCTCTCGGTCGGCTCGGTGGTGGCGCTGGCGGGCTGCGTCGCCGCGGCGGTGATGATGAAGGCCGGCATCCTGGCCGGGGTCCTCGCCGGCATCGGCACCGGCGCGGTGATCGGGATCGTGAACGGTTTCGTCGTGACCGTGCTCAAGGTGAATCCCTTCATCACCACGCTCGGGATGATGGTCATGGTGCGCGGAATCGTGTACCTCTTCACGGGCGGGGAACAGGTGCCGGTCGACGGCGGGCTGCCCGACGCCTTCCTCGCCTTCGGCGTGGAGCGCTTCCTCGGCGTGCACTATTTCGTCTGGGTCCCGATCCTGCTGCTCCTGATCCTGTCCTGGGTGCTCGCGCGCACGCCGTACGGGCGCAGCGTCTACGCGACCGGGGGCAACCGCGAGGCGGCCTACCTGTCGGGGATCCGGGTCGACCGGGTGATCGCCTCGACCTACGTCTGGTGCGGAGCGCTCGCCGGGCTCGCCGGGGTGATGCTCGCCGCCCGGCTGCAGTCGGGACAGCCCACCTCGGGCGAGTTCTACGAGCTCACCGCGATCGCGGCGGTGGTGCTCGGCGGCGCCGCGCTGCAGGGCGGCGAGGGCAAGCTCTACAAGACGGTGATCGGGGTGTTCATCATGGTCGTGCTGGGCAACGGCCTCAACCTGCTCAACGTCGATTCGTACTGGCAGCGCGTGGCGATCGGGTTCGTGATCATCGCGGCGGCGGCGGTGGATCAGCTGCGCCACCGCCGCCGCTAGCGCGCGGCCGGGCACCGGGAACGGCCTGTATCGTCAATCGGACACTTTCTTTGTGAGGAGCGACCAATGAAACTGCTCGGAATCGGCCTGGCTGCGAGCCTGGCCGCCGCCCTCGCGGCGGCACCCGCGTCTCCCGTCCTCGCCCAGCAGAAGACCACCATCGGCGTCTCGCTGCCGCAGGACGACAACCCCTTCTACATCGCGATGAAGCGCGCCATCGGCGAGCGCGCGAAGGAGCTCGGCTGGGACGTGATCTACGTGAGCTCGCAGGAGGACAAGGCGAAGCAGATCAACGGCGTGCAGGACATGATCGCGCGCGGCGTGAAGGGCGTCCTCATCTCCCCCATCGACGCGACCGGCGTGAACGCCGCCTACGACGCGGCGGCCGCGGCGAAGATTCCCATCATCTCGATCGCGCGCGCCTCGACCTCGCCCAACCAGACGCTGCACGTCGCGATGGACGAGAAGCAGATCGGCCGCGACATCGCGAACTGGACGCTGAAGGCGATCGGCGGCAAGGGCAAGGTGGCGATGCTCACCGGGCCGGCCGGCTCGCCCACGTTCAAGAACGTGCAGGACGGCTTCCTCGAGGTGGCCGGGGGCAAACCGGGCGTCACGGTGGTGTTCAGCCAGGCCGGCGCGCTCACCCGCGAGCGCGGCCTGAAGCAGGCGGAGGACGCGCTGGTCGCGAACCCGGATCTGGCCGCGATCTACGCGGCGAACGACGACGTGGCGCTCGGCGCCGCGCAGGCGGTCGCCGCCGCCGGCAAGAAGGGCAAGGTGGTGGTCACCGGCATGAACGGCGTGCCGCCCGGCCTGCGGGGCGTCAAGGACGGCGCGCTCGGCATGACCGTCGAGATCAACCCCGTGCTGTGGGGACGCCTCGGCGTGGACGTGCTGGCCGGCTACCTGAAGGGCGAGAAGTACAAGCAGCAGGTGTACATCAAGCACGAGCTGATCGACGCGAAGAACGTCGACGCCCACCTGCCGAAGAAGTAGCGCGCGGCGCCCGGCGCGGCGGGCAGGCGGCCGTGCGGCGCGCCGCACGGCGCCCCGCTCCCGCGGACGGTCCGCTTCAGCGCGACTGGACCTGCGCGGCCTGCTCGAGCACGCGATAGCCGGCGGCCTCCAGCGCGCGCGCGACCGCGCCGACGTCGGGCGTCACGCAGCGCACGATCACGCGCTTCCCCGTTGCGCCGGCGAGGTCGGACGCATCGTCCTGGCCGATCGGGTAGAGCGCGCAGAGGGTCGCCGCCGCGGCCTCCACGGTCGCGGCGATGCGGCCGAGGGTGCCGGGGCCGAGCGCGACCGGGGCGAGCGTGATGCCGCTCCACTTCTCGCGCGCGCCCAGGAACTGGGCGGTGAGCTGGAAGATCTCGTGCGCCGAGACGAGGCCGACGACGCGCTCGCCGTCGAGCACCGGGAACTGCCCGACGCCGAGCTCCTGGCCCTTCAACAGGCAGTGCTCCATCGTGTCGTCCACGGTCACGGTGGCGGGGTTGCGCACCATGATGTCCCTCACCGCGAGCCGGTGCGCGAAGAAGGCGAACTCGTCCGGGCTCTGGCTGCGCGCGACGAAGCCGGCCGCCCGCGCGCAGCTCGCGCGCGTGAGCAGCCCCCTCAGGCGCCCCGCCTCCACCACCGGCAGCGCGTGCACGTTGCGCTCGGTCAGGATGCGCTCGGCCTCCGAGACGAGCGCATCGCCGCCGATCGTGACCGGGTCGCGCCGCATCCAGTTGCCGACGATCATCGCCGCGCCTCCGTCACGCGCCGCCCGCGGCGCGGGCGTGCCCCGGCGCCGCAGCCGCCTGCGCCGCCGCGAAGAGCCGCGCGAACTCGTCCACCGCGACCCGGGCGAACTGCGGCGTGTAGAGATGCAGGTCGACTTCCCTGATGCGGCCGCGGTCGGCGACCTTCTCCTTCAGACGCGCGACGAACGCCGCGTCGGCAGCCGGATCGAAGATCGGCCGCCCCGCCTTGTCGAGCGACGACCAGCCCTGCAGCGGGACGAGAAAGGTCCACGGCCCGCGGGCGCGGTTCAGCCGGTCGGCGATCACCTCGGCCGCCCGGCGCAGCTCGTCGGCGGTGGTGCGGACCTGCACGCGCAGCGCGTCCTGCACGTACTGCGGGCGGTCCTTCGTCCGCTCGAGCATGTCCGCCCGGCCGCCGTAGGACAGGATGTCGAGCCCGCAGGGCGCGAGCACCATCGGGATGCCGGCGTCGACCGCCGCCATGAGCCGGTCCGGCCCCGGGTCGCGGTTGCCCTTGAAGAGATGCTCCATCACCCCGCCGATGCACAGGTCGAGCACCCCGTGGAAGGCGCCGTCGCGGATCATCTCCTCCATCGCCCGGTCGCCCTTGCCCTGCGCGTGGCAGACGATCGGCGTGAAGCCCGCCTCCTCCAGCATCCCCAGCGCCGCCTGCACCGCCATCTCGCCGAACCCGAACGACGACACGGCGACGCACGGCTTGTCGAACCGGATGTCGGTCCCCTGGGTCATCTCGACCATCCCGCAGATCGCGCCGACCGCGTTGATGATCTGCGCCTTGAGCAGCGGATTCATCTTGACGATGTCGAGCACCGTGTGGTGCATGGTGATGTCGCGCGTGCCGACGTACTTGTCGATGTAGGCGGGATGCGCGGCCATCGGCGAGGCCATGAGCTTCGGCATCCCGAACGGAAGCTCTCTCATGATCGAGGTGGCGACCAGGGTGGCGGTACCGCCGCCGATGCCGATCACGCCGTGGACGCGGCCCTGCTTCAGCAGGTCCCGGACGATCGCCGCGGCGCCGGCGATCTGGTTGTTCGTGGCGGCGTCGCGGTCGGAGCGGTACTTCTCGCGCACCACTTCGATCGGCAGCCCGCCGCGCGCGGCGACCTCCTCGGTGCGGATGTCGCCCGCGAAGGGCGGGGGCTCCTCCATGCTGAAGTCGAGGAGGATCGGCTCGTGGCCGCGGTCCGCGATCAGCTGCCTGACGAAGACGATGTCCTCCCCGCGCGTGTCCAGGTTGCAGACGATGACGATGCCTTTCCGCGCCTTCATGCCGCGCCCCCCGTCCCGGCGTCCGCCCGCGCGCTCAGGCCTTCGCCTTCTTGGGCGCCTCGGGGCGCGTGAGCCGCGGGATCATGTCGGCGACCGGGCTCGAGCCCTTGAAGCCGTACTCGTTCCAGCGGTCGGACACCTTCTGCAGCACCGCCCGGTCCATGAAGATCTCGCTCGGGCGGTTCTTCCACTCGAACGGCGTGCAGGCGTCGAGGAGGATGCGGCTGGTGATCTCGCGCGCCTCGATCGGCAGCCCCGGGTCGAGCGGCGTGGAGCGCCCGCGGTCGATGATCTGCGCCGAGCGCTTCGGGTCGAAGCGCGTGGCGAGCGCCCACCACACGCGGTCCCAGTCGTCGGCCGCGATGTCGTGGTCCACCGTGATGACGCCCTTCACGCCGTAGTGGCCGGTCGTGCTCGCGATCACCGCGTTGCCCACGTGGTTCGAGTGGCCGGGGTACATCTGCCTCACCGACACCACCACCCAGAACCGGCCGCACGCCTCGGGCGGGATGTACACGCTCTGGATGCCCGGCACCTTCATGGTCTCGAGGTCGTACCACAGCGTCGCGGTGCGGTTGAGCGACTGGATCATGTGGATGTCGTTGATCGGCTTGCCGACCGTGGTCGCCCAGAACACCGGGTCGTCGCGGTGCAGGATGCGCTTGATGCGCAGCACCGGCTTGGGGTAGTCCTTGCCCTTGTTGCCCGAGTAGTAGCCGGTGTACTCGCCGAACGGCCCCTCGTCCATCAGCTCGTTCGGGTCGATCCAGCCCTCGGCGATGATCTCCGCGTTCGCCGGCAGCGTGAGGCCGGTGAGCTCGGACTTGAACACCGGCACCGGCCGGCCGCGCAGCGACCCGGCGATGTCGTACTCGTCGGTCTGCGCGCTCACCAGCGTCGAGCCGGCCAGGAACAGCACCGGGTCGCAGCCGACCACGGCCGCGGCCGGCATGAGCTCGCCGCGCTCCTGGTATTTCTTCATGTGCATGTCGCCGTGCTTGCCCTTGATGATCTGCGAGCCGAGGATGTCCTTGCCCAGCACCTGCGAGCGGTAGGTGCCGAGGTTGGTCCAGCCCGTGTCCGGGTCCCGGGTCACCAGGTAGCCGGCGGTGACGAAGAAGCGCCCGCCGTCGTCCGGGTAGAACCACGGGCTGGGGAACTTCTCGATGTCCACCGCGGCGCCTTCCAGCACGTTCTCCATCACCGCGGGCCGGTCGACGAAGCGCGGCTTGATCATCTGCTTGGTGGTGAGCTCCATCCACTTCTTCGAGAGCTGGCTCATGGAGAGCGCCGGGTCCTGCTCGAGCGCGAGCGCCAGCCGCTGCGGCGTGGTGAAGGCGCTGGTGAACACCGGGATGCGGTAGCCCTTCACGTTCTCGTAGAGCAGCGCCGGGCCCTTCTGCTCCTCGTTCACCTTCGAGACGTGGCACAGCTCCCACTTCCAGTCGACCTCGGTCTTCACCCGGTGCAGCATGCCGTGCGCCTCGCACGCCTCGATGTAGCTGCGCAGGTCGTCGATCGGCCTCACTTCCATGCGTTTCATCTGCCGCTCCTCCGTCTGAGATTCGTCACCCGATGCGCCGCCCGGCGAGCATCCCGTGCAGGATGTGGTCGAGGGCCGACGTCGCCGCGCGCGCCGGCGCGCCGCGCTGCCTGGAGGCCCACACCGTTTCCGGGCGCGCCTGCAGGATGAAGATGTTGCCGCCCGCGGGCAGGTCCTTGTCCACCGCCCACTCGATGTCCATCGGCCGGCCGTAGTGGCCCTCGATGCGCTTGCCCATCTGCGCGAGCTCGATCACCTCCTCGTCGATGACCGACTGCACGGTCTGGCGCTCGAACGGCACGTCCTGGGCGCGCGCGCGCTGGGCGCCGAAGTCGACCGTGTAGCAGCGCTCCTTGCGCGAGATGGTGCGCTCGATGATGTCGAGCGAGACCTTGTTGACCACGAAGTGGTCGGGCGTGACCTCGCCGGACACCACCGACTCCCCGAAGCCGAAGTTGGCGTCGATCGCGATCACCGAGCGGTCGCCGTTCGCCGGGTCGAGCGTGAACATCACCCCCGCGGCGAACGAATTGGCCATCTTCTGCACCCCGACGCTGATCGCGACCTGGTCGTGCGCGAACCCCATGCGCGCGCGGTAGGCGATCGCGCGCGCGGTGAAGAGGCTCCCCATGCAGCGCCGGACGTGCGCGAGCACTTCGTCCACGCCGCGGATCCAGAGGTAGGTGTCCTGCTGGCCGGCGAAGCTCGCCCCGGGCAGGTCCTCGGCGGTGGCGCTCGAGCGCACCGCCACCGGCGTCGCGGACAGGCAGCAGACGAGGCTGAGCCGGCGGTAGTGCTCCGCGATCAGGTCCTCGAGCGCGGCCGAGAAGGGGGTCGACTCGACCAGCGCGCGCAGCTCGCGGCTCCGCGCCTCGAGCGCGGCCAGGTCCTCGTGATCGATGCCGGCGAGCGCGCGCGCGAGCTCGCCGGCGATGCCGCCCTCGCGGACGAAGCGGCGGAAGCCCGCGGTGGTGAGCGCGAAGCCGGGCGGGACGCGCACGCCGGCGTTGATCAGCTCGCCGAGCGAGGCGCACTTGCCGCCGACGAGCGCCACCGCCCCCTGGTTCAC
>WBZO01001338.1_pt2 | contig 31841 bp, 29 predicted proteins | sample 5204261 | NCBI WGS metagenome assembly WBZO01 (sample SAMN12412400, study PRJNA552823) | activated sludge metagenome | isolation source: activated sludge from anammox sidestream of wastewater treatment plant... | place: USA: North Carolina | collected 2017-09
GTCCTGCTCGGCAAGAAGTGCCTCGCGCTGCGCATCGGCAGCTACCTCGGACGCAACGAGGGCTGGCTCGCCGAGCACATGCTCATCCTCGGCGTCGAGAGCCCCGAGGGCGAGATGACGTACGTCGCGGCGGCGTTCCCGAGCGCGTGCGGCAAGACGAACTTCGCGATGATGATCCCGCCCAAGCGCTTCAAGGGCTGGAAGATCTGGACCGTCGGCGACGACATCGCGTGGATGCGCGTCGGTGACGACGGGCGCCTCTACGCCGTCAATCCGGAGTTCGGCTACTTCGGCGTCGCCCCGGGAACGAGCTACGAGTCGAACCCGAACGCGATGAAGACGATCTCGCACGACACGATCTTCACGAACGTGGCGCGCACACCGGACGGCGACGTCTGGTGGGAGGGCAAGGACGGACCGGTCCCGCCCGAGCTCATCGACTGGAAGGGCAACCACTGGACGAACAAGTCGACCGAGAAGGCGGCGCACCCGAACTCGCGCTTCACCGCTCCGGCGACGAACAACCCGTGCCTGTCGAAGTTCTACGACGACCCGAACGGCGTCCCGATCAGCGCGATCATCTTCGGCGGCCGCCGCGCGACGACGGTGCCCCTCGTCATGCAGGCGTTCTCGTGGATGCACGGCGTGTTCTTCGGCGCGACGCTCGGCTCGGAGACGACGGCCGCGGCGACGGGCAAGGTCGGCGTCGTCCGCCGCGACCCGTTCGCGATGCTGCCGTTCTGCGGCTACAACATGGGCGAGTACTTCCAGCACTGGCTCCGCATGCAGAGCCACCTGACGAACCCGCCGAAGTTCTTCCTCGTCAACTGGTTCCGGAAGAGCAAGGAGGGCAAGTTCCTCTGGCCGGGCTTCGGCGAGAACATGCGCGTGCTCAAGTGGATCGTCGACCGCGCGCGCCTGCGCGTCGGCGGGCAGGAGACGCTGTTCGGCTGGGTGCCGAAGGCCGGTGACCTCGATCTCTCGGGCCTCGACATCCCCCACGAGAAGGTCGACGAGGCGACCCACATCGATCTCGACGAGTGGGAGAAGGAGCTCGAGTCCTACGGTGAGTTCTTCGACAGCCTCGGACCGTCGATGCCGCGCGCGCTGAAGCTGCACCGCGATCTCCTCCTCGCGCGCGTCGAGGCGGTCAAGGGCGGCCACGGCTGATCGCCGGCCCGCGCTCCTCCCTCGCATTCTCTGTTTCTGTCATCCCGCCGCGTCGTTGCGGACCTCCATCGGAGGCCCCGGCGCGGCGGTCGCACCTCGGCCGTCCTCCGGCCGCGTCGACCGGGTACGTGCATCTTGCATGTAATCGCCGACCTGCCACTTTGCACGCGGCAGGAGAATCCTCGGTTCGGGCTGGAGCAGTTGGTGACGCAGCTTCTCTGGTTCGCCCACGCCGAGGACGTTCCCCGCTGCGTGGAACCACCGGCGAGACGACGTGCGCGCCAGAGTAGGCTGGAGTTGGCAGGCCTCTCGTGACGCGACGTCGCTCGTCGACGGCCCCGTTCTCGAGATGATCTCCATCCCGTCGAGAACGGCACCGCTCGCCACGCGAGCGCCCCCGGGAGCGCACGCGTGGCGTTCGGCGAGGTGACGCGAGCTCGTCGTACGCCGAGCTCCCGTCACCCGTGCGGGACAAGAGCACGACGCGGGCCAACATCGAGATCGAGCGATGTCGTGCACTTCGCGCCCGTGACCCTATGGCCCGGCCAGAGATCGCCTGGCCCGTGCCACCTGCTAGAGTGCCGGTCGATGAAATCCGGGCCTCTCCTTGCTGCTGCGCTCGTCGCATCCTTCGCCGTCGCCTCCACGGGTTGCGACAAGGTCAAGTCGATGGCCGGCGGTGCCGGCGGCTCGCTCTTCGGAGGCGACTTCGAGGGCGAGATCACGATGGCCGCGAGCTCGAAGAGCAAGCCCGCGAGCGCCGGGCCGACCACCCTCGTCTTCGGGATCAAGAAGCCGAAGCTCCGCATCGACGCGACGGGCAACACGGGCTCGAACAACCCGATGCTCGGCTCGGAGGGAGCATCGGTCATCATCGATCCGCCGCAGAAGAAGGGCTGGGCGCTGATGCCCGCGCAGAAGAAGGCCATCGTCCTCGACTTCGAGAAGATGAAGGGCATGTCCGCGGCGATGAAGCCGGGTGTGACCAAGACCGGCGGCGGCGGCACCGGCGCCGGGGCTCCCCCGCCGACGATCGAGAAGACCGGCAAGAAGGACACGGTCGCGGGCTACGCGTGCGAAATCTGGAAGGTCACGCAGAACGATGGCCGGCGAGCGGAGATCTGCGTGGCGGAAGGCATCACGTGGATGGACCTCTCCGATCTCGGCTGGTCGAACCCCGAGATCACCGTGGCGGCTGCGCTCGGCAGCGCGAACCATTTCCCACTGCGCATCGTCTCCTACGACGCGAAGGGGACCGAGGACACGCGGCTCGAGGCGACGAAGATCGACAAGAAGAAGCTCGACGACGCGCACTTCGTCGTCCCGCCCGACTACCAGGTCATCGATCTCTCGCAGATGCTCGGCAACCTCGGAAACCTTGGCCAGATGGGCGCGCCGCCGTCGGGCATGCCCTCGGGGATGCCGGCGGGGATCCCTTCGGGCTTCGTCATGCCGTCCCTCCCGAAGAAGCGCTGAGGATGCCGAGCCCCGAGTCCTTCGTCGCCGAGCTCGACGCGCAGAACCGCGCCGCGCTCGATCGGATCGCAAAGGCGTCGTGCGCCGGCGAGCCCGCCGCCGATCTGACGGTCGGCAAGCTGCTGCTCCTCGCGCTGAAGAACGAGCTCGAGGCCACCGAGTGCGCCGCGGCGTGGATCCCGACGACATCCGAGGTCTCGGTGAAGCTCGCCCTCGCGCGCCAAGCCGGCGACGAGGCGAAGCACTACCGCCTCATCCAGCAGCGTCTCGCGGAGCTCGGCACCGACACGACGACGCACGATCCGCTCGCCGGCGGACGCAGCCCGCTGCTCGGGTTCCTCCTCGGCCTCGAGGGTACGGTCGCGCGCGTCGCCGCCGGTCAGTTTACGCGCGAGGCGCTCGCGCTGGTGCGCAACGCCGAGTTCATCCGCTTCTGCCGGTCGTCCGGCGACGAGGCGACCGCGAAGCTGTACGACGAGATCATCCAGCCCGACGAGACGCACCACCACGAGCTCGGCCGCCGGCTGCTCCTCGAGCTGGCGACGACGCCCGAAGCGCAGGCGGCCGCGCGTGAGGCGAGCGCGCGCGTGCTCGCGACCGCCGAGGAGCTCCAGGAGATCGCCCGCCTCAAGCTGGGCGTCTCGCGCGCCCCCGGATGCTGACGCGGGCGCGATCGTAAGCGGCGATGATCGAGCTCGCGCGCGCCGCGACGCGGCCGCGCACCTCCGCGAACGCGGGCTCGTCACGCAGCGACGCCAGGGTCGGGCATCGATCGAGCCACACGATGTCGAAGAGCTTCGCCTCGTCCGACGCCTTCAGGGCCTCGAGCGCCTCCGCCCGGCGCCCGACGCCGCCGAACACCTCGGCTCGGAGCTGCGCGCGGAAGGCGACCCCCCGGCGCGCGAGGCCGGGCAGCCCGGCCATGACGAGCTCGAGCAGAGGGTTCATCTCGTCGCGAGGCGCATCGCCGCGCGCGATCGCAGCGAGGTGCCGCAGCTGCTCCTTGCGCTCGGCCGGGATCGGCAGCCCCTCGGCCCGTTCGAGCAGCGCTTCGCGCCACCGCTCGCTGGGCGCCCAGTTGATGAGACGCATCAGCAGGAGCAGCATCGGCAGCGCGGCCCCGGCGTCGAGCGAGGCGTCTCCGAACGTCTCCTCCACCCGATCCCACTCGCCGAGGAGGGCGTGGGTGCGCGCGAGCGTGTGCCGCGCCATGAGGACCTCCTCGCGTGCGAGGGCGCTCTCCACGAGGCGGGTGCCCTCCTCGATCTCGCCCGCCTCGAGCAGGAGCCGGCCCATCGCGTCGAGCGCCTCGACGCTGCTGCGCGCGACCCGCAGCGCTCCCGAGAGCTCCACCGCCGCCTTCTCGCCGTCGCCCCTCGCGAGGTGCAGCGTCCCGAGCGCGACGCGCGCCTCCGCCCGCGTCGCGTCGAGCTCGAGCGCCCGAAACGCGATGGCCTTCGCCTCCTCCTCGACCTGCTCTCGCTCCCCGGTCAGCCGGTAGAGGCGCGCCAGGGCGAGCGCGAGGTTCCCGGCGATGCGCGCGTCCGACGGCGCGAGCGCGTACGCGCGCCGGAGCACGTCGACCGCCTCGTCGCGGTTCGGACCGAACCCTCGATGGAGGAAGTACTTGCCCTTCAGGAGCAGGTCCTCGGCCTGGGCGTCGACCGCCGGCGCGCGTGACGGGAGCACGAGCTTCGCGGTCAGCGCCTCGGCGATGGCGCGTGCCGCGTCATCCGCGATCGCGAGGGCATCCGACACCGGCTGCTCGAGCGTCTGCGCCCAGAGCTCGAACCCGTCCTCCACCGTGACGAGGTGCAAGGTCACGCGGATGCGATCACCGGTGCGGCGGACCGAGCCGTCGACGACGACGTCGACGTCGAGCCTCCTCCCCATCTCTCGAGGCTCGCGCGAGCCGCCCTCGATCATCGAGCGCGCGCTCCGCGGCCGGACGGCGATCCCTTCCATCGTCGAGAGCAGCTCCGTGAGCTCCTCGGCGACGCCGTAGGCGAGATACGTCTCGTCCTCGCTCCCGCTCGTCACGAGCGGAAGCACCGCGACCCGCTTCTTGCAGGCCGGACGCACGACCGACGCGGCGGCGACCTTCGCGACCGAGACCACCTCCAGCGCGTCGAACGCGGCCGCCACCTCGGCGGCGCTGGACGGACGGTCCTCGCGGCGGCGCGCCATGAGGCGCTGCACGAGGACTGCGGCAGCCTCGGGGAGATCGCCCACGATCGAGCGCGGATCGGGCGCCGGAGACAGGAGGCGCGCAGCGGCGATCGCCATGATCGAGTCGCGCTCCCACGCGGGTCGTCCCGTGAGGAGCTCGAACGCCATCGCGCCGAGCGCGTAGAGATCGGCGCGCGCGTCGAGCTCCTCTCGCCCTTCGACCTGCTCCGGCGCCATGTACAGCGGCGTGCCGACGAAGCTGCCGATCGCGGTCCGGGCCTCGCCCTCCATCGCCGCCCGCGCGATCCCGAAGTCGGTGATCACCGCGCGGCCGTCGTTCGCGACGATCACGTTGTCCGGCTTGAGATCGCGGTGGAGCACGCCGGCCTCGTGCGCCGCGGAGAGCCCCGCGCAGATGTCCTTCACGATCGCGACGACCTCCCGGAGTGAGAGCCGCCCGGCGCGTTCGAGCCGTGACGCCAGCGACTCGCCGTCGACGAGCTCCATCGTGAGGAACCGATCGCCGCCGTCCTCGCCGATGTCGAACGTGCGCGCGACGTTCCGGTGCGTCACCCGGCGGGCGAGCTTCACCTCGCGGCGGAACCGCGAGAGCATGCCGGGCGCACCCGCGAGCTCCTTCTTCAGGACCTTGAGCGCGACGACCTCGTCGAGCTCGCGATCGCGTGCGCGATAGACCGTCCCCATCGCTCCGCCGCCCAGCAGCCCGAGGATCTCGTAGCGCCCCGCGACGACGACGCGGCGGGGTGCGACCTCGAGCGATGCGGAGGAAGGCGGCGCTCCGAGCACGGTCGCCGCCAGCGGGTCGTCTCGATCGGACATCGGCCACGATGGTAGCGTGGATGCGCCCGATGCGAGACGCCGGCTTCACCATCCGCCGCGCATGGCCGGCCGACGCCGCCCACGCGGCGCGCATCATCGCGGCCGCTCTCGCCGACCACGCGCTCTCGTTCGAGCCCGAGGGGCGGGACGCCGACGTCGCCACGTTCGGCGCCCGGAGCGACGTCTTCGATGCCGTCGCCGAGCGCGGCGCGACCGTCGTGGGCGTGGTGAGCGTCGCCGCGCACGAGGTGCCGGGCGTCGCCTGGATCTCGAAGCTCTTCGTCTCGAGGGACGCCCGTCGTGCGGGGCTCGGCCGCGCGCTCCTCCGCTCCGCGCAGGACGAGGCGCGCGCGCGAGGGTTCCACACGGTGGGGCTCCGCACGCGGCGGATCTTCCGGGAGGCGCTCGCGCTGTACGCATCGGAGGGCTATGCAACCCGCGAGGATCCGCGCGTCATCGAGCCGGGCGATCTCGTGCTCTACCGACCCCTCTGATCGACGTGCTCGCGGAGCGACGTCAGGAGGCCGCCCCACCAGAGGCCGATCATGCGCGCGAAGTCGGCGCCCACCTTGCCGTGGCGCGCCGGGTGGTCGTCGGGCAGCGCCGACCAGCCGCGATGGCGCACCGTCACCATCGTCCCTTCTCCCTGCTCCTCGAACGAGACCTCGACGAAGGTCTTCTCGTTCGGCTTGAAGTTGACCCCGCGCCACTCGAGCGCGAGCCGCGCGGGCGGCTCGAACACCGTCACCTTGCCGACCTCGATGGTGCGCGAGCCGGTGGACAGCTCGAACGTCTCGAAGAGGCGCCCGCCGAGCTTCGGCTCGATGAAGATCCGGCCGCGTCTACGCCCGGCGATCCGGTACTTCGGTCCGGTCCGCCACCACGCGTCGATCTCGTTCGTGAAGATCTCGAACGCATCCTCGCGCGCGACGCGGACGAAGACGCTCGCGGCAGCCGAGTCGCCCGCGCCCGTCATCGCTTGGCCTTCTTCTTCTCGGCGTAGGCCTTGAACGCATCGAGCTCACGCGACCAGAAGGTCTCGACGTCGTCGAGCCACTTGCGCAGCGCAGTGAACGGCTCGTGCTTGAGGCGGTAGACGCGCACGCGCGCGTCCTCCACTGCATCGTCGCTCTGCCGATCTTCCTCGACGAGCCCGCTCTTCCTCAGGACGCGCAGGTGCCGGCTCATCGCCGGCGCCGTCATGTCGAGCGCCTCGGCGAGCTCTCCTGCCCGCCGGGGCTTCTTCCTGAGGAGGTCGACGACCTCGCGCCGCGTCGGATCGGCGAGCGCGGCGAGCGTGCGATCCAGATCGCTCATGCCTTCGGCGCCGGCGAACGGAGCCGCTGGTAGAACCACCAGTGGTGGCCGCCGACGTCGCGGCACTCGTAGCCGCGATCGGTCCAGTAGTCCTCGCCGTAGTCGTGGGTCTCCGGCTCGGAGACGATGACCGCGCCGGCCTCGCGCGCCCGCTTGCAGTGCGCCTCCACGTCGTCCACGTAGACCATCATGTTCTGCGTGTTGGCGCCGCCGACCTGCGCCGGCGCGCGGACCTGCGGAAAGCGCTCCTTCGGCTCCGACACCATGATCAGGCCATCGCCGTACACGAGCTCGGAGTGCTCGATCCGCCCCCCCTCCCCCTCGACCTTCAGTCGCAGCTCGAAGCCGAACGCGCGGCAGAGCCAGTCGATCGCCGCGGAGGCGTCCTCGTAGTACAGCGCGGAAGAGATGCGGGGCCAGCCCGGGGGAGTAGGTTTCATGACGGACAATAGTTAACCCTATCTGCAACTATTATCAAGGTCGCGCTCGAACCCGGGTCCGACGCACTGCGGCGCGCGCGCCGCGTCTTGGCGGGGGGACCGACAAACGGTATTCCCGGAGACCCCATGAGCGACAGCATCGAATCGCGCCTCAAGGAAGACCGCCGGTTCCCGCCCTCCGCGGAGTTCTCGAAGCACGCGCGCGTGAGCTCCCACGCCGCCTACACCGCGATGTACCAGCGGTCGCTCGAGGATCCGGAGACCTTCTGGCGCGAGGAGACGCAGGACCTCGTCTTCCGCACGCCGTGGGAGAAGTTCCAGGAGTGGAAGCTGCCGAAGGCGAAGTTCTTCGCCGGCGCGACGCTCAACATCACCGAGAGCTGCCTCGACCGGCACCTCGAGACCTCCGCGCGGACGCGCGCCGCCATCGTCTTCGAGGGCGAGCCGGGCGACGTCCGCACGCTCACGTACTTCGAGCTGCACCGCGAGGTGGTGAAGATGACCGCCGCGCTCCACGACCTCGGGGTGAAGCCCGGCGACCGCGTCGCGATCTACATGGGCATGGTGCCCGAGACGGCGATCGCGATGCTCGCCTGCGCGCGCCTGGGTGCGACCCACTCGGTCATCTTCGGCGGCTTCAGCGCCGACGCGCTCCGCGAGCGCATCAACGACTGCGGGGCCAAGGTGCTCCTCACCCAGGACGGCGCGTGGCGTCGCGGCAACGTCGTCCCGCTGAAGAAGATGGCCGACGAGGCGCTCGAGAAGACGCCCACCATCGAGAAGGTCGTCGTCCTCCGCCGCCTCGGCCACGACAAGGCGCCCGTCCAGATGAAGGAGGGCCGCGACATCTGGTGGGAGGACCTCCGCGAGCGAAAGGCGAGCAACGAGGCGCTCCTGCTGGCGAAGAGCCCCGCGGCCTTCGACGCCGAGCACCCGCTGTTCGTGCTCTACACCTCGGGCTCGACGGGCAAGCCGAAGGGCGTGATGCACACCACCGCGGGCTACCTCGCAGGCGCGCACGTCACGACGAAGTACGTCTTCGATCTGAAGGAAGGCGATCTCTACTGGTGCACCGCCGACGTCGGCTGGGTCACCGGCCACAGCTACATCGTCTACGGCCCACTCTCCTGCGGCGCGAGCGTGATGATGTACGAGGGCGCGCCGAACTTCCCCGACTGGGGACGCTTCTGGCACCTCATCGAGAAGCACGGCGTCTCGATCCTCTACACGGCGCCCACCGCCATCCGCGCGTTCATCCGCGCCGGAGACGACTGGCCGAAGAAGTACGATCTCTCGTCGCTCCGCCTCCTCGGCTCGGTCGGCGAGCCGATCAACCCCGAGGCGTGGACCTGGTACCACCGTGTGATCGGCGGCGGGCGCTGCCCCATCGTCGACACCTGGTGGCAGACCGAGACCGGCTGCATCATGCTCACGACGCTGCCCGGCGCCTGCTACTCGAAGCCGGGTTCGACCGGTCTGCCGATGTTCGGCGTCGACATCGCGGTGGTGAAGGACCGCGGAGACGAGTGCAAGGCGAACGAGGGCGGCAAGCTCGTCATCCGCCGTCCGTGGCCGTCGATGGCGCGTACGCTCTGGGGCGACGACGAGCGGTTCTTGAAGACCTACTGGGACGTGATCCCCGACGTGTACTTCACCGGCGACGGCGCGCGCCGCGACGACGACGGCTACTTCTGGGTCGTCGGACGCATCGACGACGTGCTCAACGTCTCCGGCCACCGCATCGGCACCGCCGAGATCGAGAGCGCGCTCGTCTCGCATCCCGCGGTCGCCGAGGCCGCGGCGGTGGGCAAGCCCGACGACCTCAAGGGCCAGGCGCTCGTCGTGTTCGTCACCCTCAAGCAGGGACAGAACGCGGACACGAAGCAGCTGAAGCACGTCCTCGCCGAGCACATCGACAAGGAGATCGGGAAGTTCGCGCGTCCCGACTCGATCCGCTTCACCGACTCGCTGCCGAAGACGCGCTCGGGCAAGATCATGCGCCGCCTCCTCAAGGAGATCGCGGCGGGCGCCGTCGAGACCAAGGGCGACACCTCGACGCTCGAGGACCTGAGCGTGCTCGCGAAGCTCCGCTCCGACGAGGAGTGACGCTTCGCCCCGCGCTGCGGGACCGCAGCGTGGAGGACCTCGGCACGGATGCCGGCGCACGCGCAGGCTCGGCATGTGATTCGCAAGGTCGTCGTGGACGCTGGCGCCGACGACGACCATGCCGATCGCGAGCTCGAGCATCCGCACGCGTGATCTGCGACGACGCCGGCCGCGCGTGCGGCGGCAGGTCCAGGCGCGCGCCACCATCGCCCGAGCGCGCCGCGCGCTCGGCGGGATCCGCAAGGCGACCGTGCTCGCCGTGGCCCTCACGTCGTTGCTGCTGCTGTTCGCCGCCCCGGAGGACGCAGCCGGGAGCGATGCGACGGACGCGCAGGTCGCGTCGGCGCCGACGTCGGAGACGCAGCACGACGTCATCCCGCGGGACAACCGCACCGAGGGCGTGGCGAAGGCGGCGAGCCACGAGGCGGAGCTCGCGTTCGGCGGGCTCCGCGAAAACGTCCTGCAGAGCCTGCCCAAGATCGCCGTCGTCTGCGCGCTCCTGTTCGCCGCCTGGGTGCTCGTACGCCTCGCTCGACTCATCCTGCGCCGCGCGCTCGGCGACTGGCCACGAGCCACCGGCATCGTCGCGATCACCGGCGTGGCCGTGTGGGCGTTCGCGCTCGCCGTGAGCGTCACCGTCGTGGCCGGCGATGCACGCGCGTTCCTCGGCTCGGTCGGGCTGGTCGGCCTCGCGCTCTCGTGGGCCTTGCAGACGCCGATCGAGAGCTTCACGGGATGGCTCTTGAATGCGTTCAAGGGCTACTACCGCGTGGGCGATCGGGTCGAGGTCGGCGAGGTGTACGGCGATGTCCACCGCATCGACGTGCTCACCACGACGGTCTGGGAGATCGGCAGCCCGTTCCGACCGAGCTTCGTGCGCGCCGAGCAGCCCACGGGACGCCTCATCACGTTCCCCAACAACCAGCTGCTCACCGGCTCGGTCATGAACTACACGCGCGAGTTCGGCTACGTCTGGGACGAGCTGAACATCCCGATCGCGAACGAATCCGACGTCCGCTACGCCCGCGACGTCCTCCAGCGCATCGCGGTCGAGGCGCTGGGCGACGAGATGAAGATCGCCGCGGAGAAGTACGACCGGCTGCTGCGCCGCGCGAACCTGGACAGCGACGTCGCGGAGATGCCGCAGGTCTTCGTCGCCCTCGACGACTCGTGGACCAACCTCACGATCCGATACGTCGTCGACGCGCGGAGCCGGCGGCGCCAGAAGAGCGATCTCGTCCTGCGTGTCCTCGACGAGCTCGCCAAGCCCGAGCACCGCGCCCGCATCTTCCCGGTCTTGCCACGGCGGCAGATCCAGATGCTCGGGATCGACGGCATGCCGCGCGACCCGTACGGCGGGTCACACGACGCGCCCGATCACGCGCCAGACAGCAGCGCGGCCGGCGGCACCGTCTGATCGGTCGGTGAAGGCGCCGTCCACCCACACGCCCGCACGCCGGATTCCTGGGCGAATTCGCGCTCTTCTCCTCGCTCGAACGGAGCGGGCGCAGGGGAGCCTCAGCTGGGCCTCGACGTATGAGGAGGGGCGACCGGACGGGTTTCCACGCTATGCTGGGAGGCTGCCGGACGACCCCCGGGCAAACGGGCGAAGCAGAAGAAGAAATGGCGGCGACGTACAGCTCCCTTGTCGGCCTCGCGATCGGCGGTCGATACGAGATCCGCCGCGTGATCGGCGCCGGGGGCATGGGCGTCGTGTGCGAGGCCGAGCACCTCGATCTCGGCAAGCGCGTCGCGGTGAAGCTGATCGACAAGTCGATGAAGGAGAGCGAGTCGATCATCGCTCGCTTCAAGCGCGAGGCGAAGGCCGCGGGCCGCATCCAGAGCGAGCACATCGTCGACGTCTTCGACGTGAACGCCGACGCGCGCGTCGGGCTCTACATGGTCATGGAGCACCTCACCGGCGAGGATCTCCAGGCGCGCATCGAGCGCGAGAAGCGCATCGAGGTGAAGACCGCCGTGATGATCGCCCACCAGATCGCGCGCGGCCTCGCGAAGGCGCACGAGGCCGGCGTCATCCACCGCGATCTCAAGCCGGCGAACGTCTTCCTCACGCAGCGCGACAACGGGCAGCTGCTCGTGAAGCTGCTCGACTTCGGCGTCTCGAAGCTGCTCCTCGACACGAAGGGCGACGCGCGCATCACCGGCAGCGGCACGCCGATCGGCACGCCCCTCTACATGTCGCCGGAGCAGGCCGAGGGGAAGGACGACGTCGACGGCCGCGCCGACATCTGGTCGCTCGGCGCCGTGCTCTACGAGGCGCTCGCGGGCACGCCGCCGTTCGCCGATCGGGGCAGCTATCACGGGACGATCGTGGGCATCCTCACGTCGCGACCGAAGCTCCTCCAGGACGCGGCGCCGTGGGTGCCCGCGCCGCTCGCGCGGGTCGTCGATGCGATGCTCGTGCACGACCGCGACGCGCGCATCCCGGACGCCGCGACGGTGACCCAGCGCCTGCTCGATGCCTTCCCGCAAGTGCTCCCCGACGGCACCGGGCGGCACACCGCCGTGATCGTGCCGCAGACGCTCGCGTCGGTGGACGCGACGGGCGACACCGAGATCTTCACGTCGACCGACACGGCCGCGCTGCGCGTCTCGAGCACGCCGAGGCCGGTGACCAATCGACCGGCCCAGGACTCGACGAAGACGGTGCCCGATCCGATCCCGAGCGACGGCGAGGCGCTCCGCACGGCGGCGGCGACCCCCGTCGACATGGGCGTGGACGTCGCCGTCGACGAGGCGCCGATCGCCTCGGGCGTCACGTCGTCGGCGCAGGGCGTCTCGCTCCCGGCGACCCCGCTCGACATCGACCCGCTGCCGCCGAGCGAGCTCGCGCCGGAGACGACGCGCGACGAGGAGCTCGCGCGCCGCGCCGAGCGCCGCCGCTTCCTCTCGATGGCCCTGCTCGCGCTCGCGATCGCGGGCGTCGCGATCGGCGGCTACGTCCTCGGACGACGCGCGACGGGCGAGCGCGCGACGACGGTCGCGTCCTCTCCGTCGGCGCTTGCGCCTCCACCCGCGGCCGTCACGTCCGGCGCGCCCGCTCCCTCCGCGAGCGCTGCCTCCCCGGCGACCGCCGCGAGCGCGCTGCCGGATGCGCCCGCGCCGTCGGTCACGCCGGCCGCCTCGTCGGCCGCCCCGGCCGCCGCCGCGATGCCGCCGAAGCCGCGGACCGCACCGAAGCCCGCGCCGAAGCCGGCGGCGAGCGAACGGCTGACGCCGTACGACGAGCCTCCGCCGCCCGAGCCTGCGCCCGGCTACTGAGCCCCTCGGCGAGCCCGCGACGACCGCGCCATCATCGGAGCAGGCGAGCGAGCGCCGGCGGTAGCTCGTCGGGCGCGTCGGCGAGGAGCGGCTCGAGGGGGCACGTGGAGAGCGTGTGCCAGAAGAGGACGCGCTCGCCGCTCGCCCGCATGCGCGCGAGCGCACACGCGAACGCCTTCGCGGTGTACGTCGGATCGAGCTCGACGCCCATCGCGATCCCGTCTGCCACCGCCTGCTGCGCCTCGTGCGTGAAGTACCCGTAGCCGCGGCCGACCCATCGGCGGTCGACCTCGAGCCTCTGCGCGGCGCGCGTGGAGACGCCGAGGTACTTCGCCGTGTCGCGCGCGAGCCGGTGCGCCATCACCGAGAGCATGCGCGCAGGATGAGAGACGGCGACGCCGAGGACGCGCGTCCGCAGGCCGGCCTCCTCGAGCCCGACCGCGAGGCCTGCGGCGGTCCCGCCCGAGCCGAGCGCGACCACGATCACATCCGGCTCCGGCAGCTCGCCGCTCGCGATCTGCGCCGCGAGCTCGCGCGCGGCATCGACGTAGCCGACCGTCCCGACGACGTTCGATCCGCCTAGCGGAATGAAGTACGCGTCGGCCCCGAGGCGTGCGAGCTGGGCCGCGACCAGCGCGGGCGCGACGGCCCACGCGGGGGCGACGTGCGCGCGAAGCCCCTGGCCGAGCGCGACGCGGAGGTTCGTGCGCGCGTGCGTCGTGCCGGGCTGCGGGACGAGCACCGCCTCGACCTCGAACCCACGGGCTCGGCCGTAGACCGACGTCGCGACGACCTGGTGGCTCCCCGCGGCGCCGACGGTCAAGAGCCGCGACTTTCCTTCCGCTCGCGCCCGATCGAGGAGGCGCTCGAGCTTGCGCACCTTGTTGCCGCCGTACGGCTCGGCGACGCGGTCGTCGCGCTTGATCCACAGGGGGCCGGAGCCGATCTGCCGGACCGGCGTGGGATAGCGGCCGAGCTGCACAGCGCCAGCCTAGGCCACGGCCCGAGATTTTTCCGTGGGGAAAGACGCCGAAACAACGCCGAAACCGAGCCCGGTGCAAAACACCGTTGTCAGCCCGAAACGGGTGGAGTCTCATCCCCCGCGCTGAAAGCCATGAAGAAGATCGAGGCCATCATCAAGCCCTTCAAGCTCGACGAAGTGAAGGACGCCCTGAGCGAGGTCGGCGTGCAGGGAATGACCGTCACCGAGGTGAAGGGGTTCGGCCGCACCGGAGGCAAGAAGGAGGTGTACCGGGGATCCGCGTACGTCGTCGACTTCGTGCCGAAGGTGAAGATCGAGATCGTGGTGCCCGACGAGCTCGTCCACGACGTGCTCGACGCGATCGAGAAGTCGGCGAAGACCGGACGCATCGGCGACGGGAAGATCTTCGTCAGCCCGATCGAGGAAGCGGTGCGCATCCGTACGGGCGAACGCGGCAAGGACGCCATCTAAGCAAGCGTGAAAGTCAGAAGAGGAAGCCCATGAAGCCGAAGGACGTAATCGAGCTCGCGAAGAAGAACGACGTCAAGTTCGTCGACCTGAAGTTCATCGACTTCCCGGGGGTGTGGCAGCACACGACCGTCCCGGTGCACCGCCTCGACGAGGCGCTCTTCGAGGACGGCATCCAGTTCGACGGATCGTCGGTGCGCGGCTGGCAGCCGATCAACGCATCCGACATGACGATGATCCCCGATCCGGAGACGGCGAAGCTCGATCCGTTCTTCGCCCACTCGACGCTGTCGCTCATCTGCAGCGTCTACGATCCGATCACGAAGCAGGCGTACTCGCGCGACCCGCGCCACATCGCGAAGAAGGCCGAGGCCTACCTCCGCCAGACGGGCATCGGCGACACGTCGTTCTTCGGCCCCGAGGCGGAGTTCTTCCTCTTCGACGACGTCCGCTTCGATCATTCCAAGCCGAACGAGGGCTTCTACTACCTCGACAGCGCGGAAGGCGCCTGGAACTCGGGCCGCGAGGAGTACCCGAACCTCGGCTACAAGACGCGCCACAAGGAAGGCTACTTCCCCGTCCCGCCGACCGACACGCTCGCGAACGTGCGCATGGAGATGATGCTCGCCCTCGAGGCGTCGGGCATCGAGGTCGAGGTCGGCCACCACGAGGTCGCCACCGGCGGCCAGTGCGAGATCGGCATGAAGTTCAATCGGCTCCTCCCCTGCGCCGATCAGCTCATGTGGTTCAAGTACGTGGTGAAGAACGTCGCGCGCAAGCACGGCAAGGCGGCGACGTTCATGCCGAAGCCGCTCTTCGGCGACAACGGCTCGGGCATGCACTGCCACCAGTCGATCTGGAAGGAGGGCAAGCCCCTCTTCGCCGGCGACGGCTACGCGGGCCTCTCGCAGACCGCGCTCCACTACATCGGCGGCATCATCAAGCACGCGAAGACGCTCGCGGCGTTCACCAACCCGACGACGAACAGCTACCGCCGTCTCGTCCCGGGCTTCGAGGCGCCGGTCAACCTCGCGTACTCGAGCCGCAACCGCTCGGCGTCGGTGCGCATCCCGATCACCGGCCCGTCGCCCAAGACGCGCCGCATCGAGGTCCGCTTCCCGGATCCGAGCTGCAACCCGTACCTCGCGTTCGCCGCGATGATGCTCGCCGGTCTCGACGGCATCCAGAACAAGATCGATCCGGGTGATCCGCTCGACAAGGACATCTACGCCCTCAGCCCCGAGGAGCTGAAGAACGTCCCGCACATGCCGGGAAGCCTCGAGGAGGCGCTCGACGCGATGGAGAAGGACCACGAGTTCCTCCTCAAGGGCGACGTCTTCACCAAGGACGCGATCGCGGAGTGGCTCGACTACAAGCGCACGAAGGAGCTGAACCCGATCCGCATGCGGCCGACGCCGCACGAGTTCTTCCTCTACTTCGACATCTGATCGCGTCCCACGCGCGATGTGAGAGGGCTCCGCGAGCGATCGCGGGGCCCTTTCGCTTTTCGTTCACTTCGTCGTGATGGCGACGGCCGCCGCGGGCTCGAGCACGCGGAAGGTGAACGACTCCGTGATGTACAGCTCGACCTCGTCCTTCGTGTGGTGCGCGTACCCGATCGACAGGTCCTGACCGACGGTGAGCTCGTAGTCGCCGCCACGCGTGGACATGAGGAGGCCGCCACGGATCGCGTCGGCGCGAACGAGCGGACTCTCCCCGACGACCTGCTGGACGCGACGCGAGAGGGGCCGCCCCTCTTCATCGGTCGCGAAGACCTGATCGTAGAGCTGCGGGCCGAGGAGCAGCGTGTACGGCCCGCCGATCCCCGCTCGGCGGAGCACGTCCTGCGCGGCGAGGATCGTACGCGGCAGCTCCCGCAGATCCGCCGGCGCATCGAGCGGCGCGTGCGGCGACGACGGGATGATCCCCGCGATGCCCGCGCGTGCGAGGCCGTGGAAGATCGCCGTGTCCTCCGCGAGCGCGATCTTCTCCGCGGCGCGGACGACGGGCTCCAGGTCCGGATCCTCCGCGCCGCGCGAGACCGAGTCGAGATCCATCTGCGAGAGACGGATCGGGATCCGGATCTCGGCGAGCGGCTGGACGCGGCGAACGCCGATCTTCACGTCGGGCAAGGGGCCCTCCGGGAGGATGTCGAGACGGCCGGTGCTCACCGACGCGTACTTCCAGCCGTGCGGACCGTCGAAGTCGACCACCTTCCGTCCGGCCAGGTGCAGCTTCAGGACGCGACGGGCCTCCGCGTCGACGAGCTCCCATGCCTCCGGGAGGATCGGAGCGAGGCGGCGCTTGAGGAGATCGAGGGTGGCGCTCATGGCTTCAGGCTCCCGATCCCGAGCGAGCCGTCGCTGGGTGCAACTGCCGCGCCCGGCTCGGCCTCCCCGGTCACCGCCTCCTCCACCTCGGTGATCGGTCCCTCGGTGAACAGATACGTGCGCGCGTTCTCGTCGAACTTCGGATCCTGCCGCCGGATCCACTCGAGGTTCATCATCGCGTGCTCGATCTCCTCGTTGCGGTGGTGCAAGAGCGTCGCCTTGAGCTCCTCGTCGTCGATGACGTCGGCGCGCTGTCCGTACCAGTCGACGGCCTCCAGCTCCTCCATCAGCGAAACGATCGCGCGATGCATGTTTCGTACGCTCGGTGAGAGCGACTCGTAGGGTTCGTGCCAGGTCTCGCTTCCCATCGAGACGGCAACCTATGGCCGCAGACGCGCTGGCTCCAGGTGGCACGATGCCGCTGGGCTCCCGTCTTGTGCAATCCGACGACCGGCGCGATGCTCGCGAGCCATGAAGACGCGCGCCGCAGTGGCCTACGAGCCGAAGTCGAAGCTGGTCGTCGAGGAGATCGACATCGAGGGACCGAAGGCCGGCGAGGTCCTCGTCGAGATCAGGGCCTCGGGCATCTGCCACACCGACGAGTTCACGCTCTCGGGCGCCGACCCCGAGGGGCTCTTCCCCGTCGTCTTCGGTCACGAGGGCGCAGGCGTGGTGGTCGACGTGGGCCCGGGCGTGACGTCGGTGGCCAAGGGCGACCACGTGATCCCGCTCTACACGCCCGAGTGCCGGCAGTGCAAATCGTGCCTGAGCCGGAAGACCAACCTGTGCACCGCGATCCGCACGACGCAGGGGAAGGGCGTGATGCCCGACGGCACGAGCCGCTTCTCGACCAAGGGCAAGGTCGTGCACCACTACATGGGCTGCTCGACCTTCGCGAACCATACGGTCCTTCCGGAGATCGCGCTCGCGAAGATCCGTCCGGACGCGCCGTTCGAGAAGGTCTGTTACATCGGGTGCGGCGTGACGACCGGGATCGGCGCCGTGCTCAACACCGCCCGGGTCGAGGCGGGAGCGAACGTCGTGGTGTTCGGGCTCGGCGGCATCGGGCTGAACGTCGTCCAGGGCGCGAAGATGGTGGGCGCGGACATGATCGTCGGCGTCGACGTCAATCCCGAGCGCGAGGCGCTCGCCCGCAAGTTCGGGATGACGCACTTCGTGAACCCGAAGGACGTGAAGGGCGACCTCGTTGGTCACCTCGTCGAGCTCACGAAGGGCGGCGCGGACTACAGCTTCGAGTGCGTCGGGAACGTCGACCTCATGCGCCAGGCGCTCGAGTGCTGCCATCGCGGCTGGGGCGTGAGCGTCATCATCGGCGTCGCCGGAGCCGGGCAGGAGATCAAGACGCGGCCGTTCCAGCTCGTCACCGGGCGGGTCTGGAAGGGGACGGCGTTCGGCGGCGTCCGCGGACGCACCGAGGTGCCGAAGATCGTCGACTGGTACATGGATGGAAAGATCGACATCGACTCGCTCATCACGCACGTGATGCCGATCGAGAAGATCAACGAAGGCTTCGATCTCATGCGGCAGGGCGAGTCGATCCGCAGCGTCGTGACGTTCTGACGCGCGGCCCCGCCCGTCAGAGGGTCGTGTCGGTCGCCGGGGCCGGGCTGATCACGCCGCCGGCCACGTCGATGGCCGTCCCGCGTGTACGGAGGAGGATGCGGCCGGTCGCGCCGCCCCCGCCGGCGCCGTTTAGCGCGCCGGTGGGCGCATCCTCCGGCGCGCCCGCGGAGCTGCCGCCGCGCCCGCCCTTGTACTCCGCTCCGCCCCCGCCCGCGCCGCCGTTCGCCTGCTGCGCGCCGAGGGCGCCGTCCTCGCCGTCCTCTCCCGGGTACTCGAGCCCGGCGTAGTAGCCGCCGCCTCCGCCTCCGCCCCCGTTCGCCGCGATCGTGCCTCGCACCTCGATCGACGGCGCCTCGACGAGCACGAACCCGCCCGAGCCGCCTCCGCCGGCCGACGAGCCGCCTCCGCAGCCGAGCCGTCCGCCCCCACCGCCGGCGTGGATCCCGCCGTTCGCCGAGACGCGGACCGACGTGCGCGAGAAGATCTGGATCGCGCCGCCGCCTGCACCGCCGACGTTGTTGCAGAGGACGAGCGCGCCCGCCCCGCCGCCGGATCCGCCGACGAGCGCGGTCGCGTAGGAGATGCCGCCGCTGCCGCCGGCCGCGTTGCCCGCCGGGCCGCCCTTCCCGCCGGCCGTGCGATGCCCTGCCCCGCCGCCGCCGCAGTCCGAGGAGCTGGCGCCGTCCTTGAATCCGTCGCCGCCCTTTCCCGCGCCGCTCGACGGTCCGCTGCCTCCGGGTCCGGGCGTCGTGCCCTTCGCCTCGGCGTGGATGACGCCGTCGATCCGCACGTCGCCGGCCGCGAGGACGACGAGCGCGTGCGTGCCCTTCACCTCGAGCGGACCGTCGACGTCGAGCTTGCCGACCGAGAGCACCGCGACGACGTTCGCGCCGACGTTCGTGTGTACGAGCTTCACGCCCGACGGCGGAGCGGCGAGCCCGCTCCCGAAGTCGATCGTCAGGGCCGTCGTGTCGATCGCGACCACGCCCTTCGCGTCGCCTGCGTCGGGATCGACGAGCGCAGGAGGCACGTTGCTGGGCGAGGGCTGGTTCTGCGAGGCGGCGTCGCCCGCGCTCCCGTCGCCTGGGGCTCCCGGCTCGGGCCTCGTTCCCGCTTCGAGCTCCGCGCCGACGTCGCCCTCGTCGTCGGCGCCAGCGGCCGCGAGCCGACCCGTCGCGTCGATGCCGCATGCCCAGAGCGATCCGAGCGTGAGGACCGAAGCGAGCGCCCCTCGGCGGAACATCTCCTCGAGAGTACCGGCAGCGCCACCGGCGCGCCCACGAAATGCGAGGCATCGTGCGACGGCGCGTGTCGTGAGCGCGCAGTGCCGCCCGTCGTGAAGGGAGGCGTACGCGGGAGAATGCGGTCGTTTCGGCCGTGCTCGACCTGGCTTTTTCCTTGCCTCCTCGCCCGTGGCCTCGAGGCCACCGAGAGGACGAGGAGGACGTCATGCCGGAGAAGAAGACGATGCAGCGGGCGAAGCGGGCAAAGCGCGAGGGGAAGGCCCCGTCGACGCAGGCCGGCGCGTTCGTGCGCGAGGAGATCGAGCACATTCGCGAGGGCAAGCACGGCGCGAAGAACGCGAAGCAGGCGATTGCGATCGGGCTGTCGAAGGCGCGGCGCGCCGGCGTGAAGCTCGGCGCCCCGAAGAAGGGGACCGCATCGAAGCGGACGCGCGCCCAGGCAAAGCGCGATCTCGCCAAGGGCACGAAGCGGTCGACCGCACGCAAGCCCAGCGCGAAGCGCTCGCGCGCTACGACCGCGGCGCTCCGCAAGCAGCCGCGCCGCGCGGCGTCGAAGCGCGCACTGTCGCGTCAGGCGCGCGGGGCGGCCAAGCGCCGCTCGAGCTCGTCGCGCCGCTCGGAGCACTGAGCGCGAGGGAGGTGCGGGCCCGCCGTCACGGCGAGTGCGTACCTCCCTCGACGAGCACGTCGACGCGGCGATCGTAGCCGTGGTCGTACTCCGGCCGAGCGCCGACCGCGCCGAGCTCGCCGGCAGACCACGTCTCGATGCGGCTCTCGATGATGCCGTTCTCGACGAGGATTCGACGGATCGTCTCGGCGCGCTTCATGCCGAGATCGGCGTTGTAGCCTTCGGTCCCGCGCTCGTCCGCGCGGCCGACGAGGATGATCCTCCGCTCGCGCATACCCGGGGCGTTGAGACAGGCCGCGAGGGCAGCGACCTGCTCGCGGTCCTGCGCGTACGTCGACGCGGAGTCGAACGGGAACCTGGGGCTGAGGCGCTGGCACTCCTCGAAGTTGTCGGGGCCGAGGTCGATCCGGATGAACCGGGCGTCCCCCTGTCCGAGGGTGGGCCAGCCGATGCGGTACTCGGCGCCCGTCACGTGCGCGGGGAGCTTCGGATCGGCGGTCTGGCGGCCACCGCCCGAGTTGCACGCGAGCAGAGCCGCGGAGAGAACGGTGGCGATGGCGATGGCCTTCATGGTTGCCTCCCGGAGCGGCGCGCTGGATGCGTGCTCGCGCCATGCTTGCGTCGACGGACTCGAGCTGTCGCGTAGTTGGCAGCTCGTTCCGATCGCAGTGCACCAATCGGGCCGCTCGCGGCAGCGCGATCAGCGCGCCACCGAGTACGCGGCGAGCGCGTTCGAGAGCCGCCTCTTCCCCTGGGGCGACGCATCCGATCTCGCGGCCGGACGGCGGCGACCCGCGTTCCCGTTCGGCCGCGCGAAGGGCCTCCCCGCGGGCGGCACCAATGCTCGGTACGTCACGAGCGTCGGCTTTCGCTGCGCGCGCCCCGCCACGCCCTGAGTCAGCGCTTCCGCGACGATGCAGGCGCCGGCACGGCGAGCAGCATCTCGACCGCCTTCGCGATCCGGCGCGCGCGCGTCTCCGGCTTCTTGGCCTCGAGGATCGCCTTCACGTGCTCGCGCTTGTGCGACGGGCGGAGCCGCTCCCAGGCGATCTTGGCGGCCTTGCTCTTGGCGATGGCCTTCGCGAGATCGTCCGGCACGACGTCGGTGGGGAGGGGCTCGTCGTCGAGCTCGATCGCGACCGCGACGACCTCGCCCTCCGTCGCGCCGGCCTTCGCGAGCGTCGCCTTGTGGACGCCCAGGTGGAGCACGCCGCTGTACTTCATCACCGAGCTGCGGACCGGCGCGCCGTTCACCGTCCCGCGCACGCGGGAACCGTGAGCGATGCCTGCCCTCGCGGCGACCTCGGCGGGCACGACGACGAACTGGCCGCCATGCGGCACGGGCTCGAGCTTCGCCTCGAACTTCACCACGACGACGAGGATAGCCAAGCGCGGCCGCTCGAAATGCAGAAACGCCGCCACGGACCCCCGAAGGCGTCCGGGCGGCGTTCGCCGCGCGCGAGAGAGGGCGATCAGGCCTCGGCGGAGAAGCCGGCCTTCTTGCCCTTCTTCTTGGCGGCCTTCTTCGCCTTCTTCGCGCCCTTCGCCGCGTGGCCGTTCACGCCGTTGCCGTTCGCGTGACCATTGCCGTTCGCATGCTTCGCCTCGACCTTCTCGACGAGCTTGCCCTTGGCCTTGCCGCCGAGGAGGTCCGCCGCGAGCTGCGCCGCGCGGTGCGTCTTCTCCCAGGCGAACTCGCTGCGGCCGAAGTGGCCGTAGCCCGCCGTCGGAAGGTACTGCGGCTTGAGCAGGCCGAGCTCGTCGATGAGCGCCTTCGGGCGCATGTCGAACTTCTCGAGGATGTACTTCTCGAGGCGCTCGTCCGAGATCTTGCCGGTGCCGAACGTGTTGACGTGGACGCCGACGGGCTTCGCGACGCCGATCGCGTACGCGATCTGCACCTCGCAGCGCGCGGCGAGACCGGCCGCGACGACGTTCTTCGCGATGTACCGCGCGTAGTAGCAGGCCGAGCGGTCGACCTTCGACGGGTCCTTGCCGCTGAACGCGCCGCCGCCGTGACGGCCCATGCCGCCGTAGGTGTCGACGATGATCTTGCGACCGGTGAGACCGCAATCGCCCATCGGGCCGCCGACGACGAAGCGCCCCGTCGGGTTGACGTGGATCTTCGTGTTCTTGTCGACGAGCTTCTTCGGCATGACCTTGTCGATGACGAGGTCGATGACCGCTTCGCGGAGCGTCTTGTACTTCACCTTCTCGTCGTGCTGCGTGGAGACGACGATCGCGTCGACGCGCACGGGCACGTCGTTCTCGTACTCGAGGGTGACCTGGGTCTTGCCGTCGGGGCGGAGGAAGTCGACCTTCTTCGCCTTGCGGATCGCGGTGAGCTGACGCGCGAGCTGGTGCGCGTAGTCGATCGGAGCCGGCATCAGGTTCGGCGTCTCGTTCGTCGCGTAGCCGAACATGAGGCCCTGGTCACCGGCGCCCTGCTCCTTGTGCAGGCCCTCGCCCTCGGTGACGCCCTGCGAGATGTCCGGGCTCTGCCTCTCGACCGCGACGAGCACCGAGCAGGTGTCGGCATCGAAGCCCATGTCCGAGCCGGTGTAGCCGATGTCACGCACCGTCTTGCGGACGATCGTGGGGTACTCGATCGTCGCCGTCGTCGTGATCTCGCCCGCGAGGACGACCATGCCGGTCTTCGCCAGCGTCTCGCACGCGACGCGCGCGCGGGGGTCCTGCTCGAGGATGGCGTCGAGGATCGCGTCGGACACGTGATCGCAGAGCTTGTCCGGATGTCCCTCGGTGACCGATTCCGACGTGAACTGATAACGTGCCATTCGCGGGCTCCTCGCTTGGAATTCGAAGAGAGCCGAATAGCGCGGCCGGGCTGCGAAATAAAGCCCTAAGGCTGGCGGCAGACGCCTACGATTTCAGGGACGTCGAGGAGAGCGGCGGCGCGGTCACGCTCGGGCGCGACATCAGCTCGACCTGGGCGCCGGGCAGCGCGGCGATCCCGAGGGTCACCGCCGGCTCGAAGACGAGCGCTTCCGTGGGGCCGCCGACCTGATCGTAGAAGCGCGCGGTCACGCGTCCCATGCGCTCGGGCCCGAGCTCGTCCCAAACGCGGCCCCAGGTGCGCCCTTCCCGGATCGCCTCGACGAACGCCTCGGCGGTCGCGAAGGAGACCGTGTGCCGGAGGACGGTGTGACGGACGAGCGAGAGCCCCGCCTCCTCGAACATCTGGCTCATCGATTCGCGATCCGGGTCGACGCGCGTCGGACGGTGCACCGCCTGCGGCTCGAGATCCTTGAGCGCGCGCGCGAGCATGTCGAACGGGTCGTCGTCGGACGGCGGCCCGAAGGTGAGCACGCCGACCTTGCCCGTCGGGACGAGGGCCGAGGCCCACCGCTTCATCGCCTCGCGACGGGCGTCCTTGTCCATCGACCAGAGCCCGAACGCGCACACGACGGCGTTCCACTCGCCCTCGCCGACGTCGTCCGGCTCGCCATGCTCGCACTTCACCGCGCCGAATCCGGCCCTCTCGAGCTGCTCACTGCAGACCTTCACGAGCTCGGCGCTGCGGTCGGTCGCGCGCACGAACCCGTGCTCGCCGACGGCGCGGGCCACCGCGAGCACCTCGGCGCCGGGGCCGGCGCTCACGACGAGGACGCGCTGGCCCTGCGCGAGGGCGAGCTCACGCACGAGATCGAGGTGGTACGGCACGAACCGCGGCACCCACTCCTCGATGTACTTGGCGACCGCGCGGTCCCAGGGCGTTCCCATCGCCCGCGAAGCATAGCCCGAAGCGTCTCCACCCGCACACCGTGACGGAGCGCTGCGACGCCGTGGCCGCGCTCGGACGATGACACCCCATCGCGGGTCGACTAGCGTCGGGGCCCCCATGACGGATGCACCCTTGAGGAAGACCTCGCTCCACGACCGCCACGTCCGGGCCGGCGCCCGGATGGTGCCGTTCACCGGGTGGGACATGCCGGTGCAGTACACCGGCATCGTCGACGAGCACCAGGCCGTCCGCACCGCCGCCGGCATCTTCGACGTCTCGCACATGGGCGAGCTCGAGATGCGGGGCGAGCACGCCGCCGCCGTCGTCGACTACCTGATCACCAACGACGCCACGAAGCTCGTCGACGGCCAGGCGATGTACACCTGCGCGTGCAACGAGCAAGGCACCATCCTCGACGACCTCATCGTCTACCGCGCCGCGCAGGATCGCTGGCTCATCGTCTGCAATGCGTCGAACCGCACGAAGATGGCGGACGTCTTCCGCAAGGCTGCGGAGAACCACTGCGAGTTCGAGGACAAGTCCGACGGCATCGCGCTCGTCGCACTGCAAGGGCCCAAGGCCTTCGACGTGCTGGACAAGGCGGGCGCGGACGCGGCGAAGCTGCGCGAGCTCAAGAGCTTCCACTTCCGCGACGCGGTCATCGCGAACGTGCGCTGCACGGCGGCGCGCACCGGCTACACCGGCGAGGACGGCGTCGAGATCTTCTGCGCGTGGGACGACGCACCGGCGCTCTGGGACCAGCTCCTCGAGCTCGGGAAGCCGCTCGGTCTCAAGCCCGCCGGGCTCGGCGCACGCGACACCCTCCGCCTCGAGGCGCGGCTCTCGCTCTACGGCAACGACATCGACGAGACCACCAACCCGATCGAGGCCGGCCTCGGCTGGGTGGTGAAGCTCGACAAGGCGACGTTCGTGGGCAAGGAGGCCCTCGCGAAGGTCAAGGCGGCCCCGCTGCCCCGGAAGCTCGTTGGCTTCGAGGTCACCGGACGCGGCATCGCGCGGCACGGCTATCCCCTGCGCGATCTCGACGGCAAGGAGGTCGGCATCTGCACGAGCGGCAGCCCGGCCCCGACCGTTGGCAAGAACATCGGGCTCGGCTATCTGCCGAGCGAGATGACCGCCGTGGGGACGAGGTTTTTCGTGGATTGCCGCGGCAAGAACGTCGAGGCGGTCGTGGTCAAGACTCCCTTCTACAAGCGAGGAGCGTGATGAGCATCCCCAGCGGTCTGAAGTACACGAAGGATCACGAGTGGGCGAAGGTCGACGGCAACAAGATCACCGTCGGTATCACGGCGTTCGCCGTCGAGCAGCTCGGTGACATCACCCTCGTGAACCTCGACGTGAAGGCCGGCGACGAGGTCGCGGCCGGCAAGGCGTTCGGCACGATCGAGAGCGTGAAGACGCTGAGCGATCTGTTCGCGCCGATCAGCGGCAAGATCGTCGAGATCAACAAGGAGCTCGACGCGAAGCCCGAGCTCGTGAACGAGGACGCCTACGGCAAGGGCTGGATGGTCGTCATCGAGGCGAGCGATCCGCGGGCCGTCGAGCAGCTGCTCGACGAGAAGGCGTACGCCGAGCACGTCAAGGCGTCGGCACACTGACGACGCACGAGGGGGGAGTGCGCACGCTCGCGGTACCGAACTACGACGTCTGGGGCCTCCTCGGCGAAGGAGGCATGAGCGAGGTCTGGCTCGCGAAGCACGTCGCGCTCGCGGCGCCGGTCATCGTCAAGACGCTGCGGCGCGCGCTCGCCCTCGAAGGAACGGAGGCGGCGGCCGCGCGCATCCTCTCGGAGGCGCGCCTCATGGCGCGGGTGCCGTCGCCGCAGATCGTCCGCGCGATCGACGCCGGGCAGATCCCGGAGGTCGGCACGCCCTACCTGGTGCAGGAGTACGTCGACGGGCTCGATCTCGCCGAGCTCGATCGCCGTCGCCGCGCCGCGCTCGGCATCGGCCTGCCCCTCTGGCTCGTGTGTCACGTGATGCGCGAGGTCTCGAGCGGCCTCCGCGCGGCGCACCACGCGGGCGTCATCCACCGCGACCTCAAGCCGTCGAACGTCTTCGGCGCCCCCGAGAGCGGCATCCGCCTCGGCGACTTCGGCATAGCCGTCGCGCGGTCGGACGAGACGCCGGTCGACACGGCCGGCACCCTCGCCTTCATGGCGCCGGAGCAGTTCGAGGGCGGCGAGCTCGGCCGCTTCACCGACGTCTGGGGCGCGGGCGCCACCGCGTGCGATCTCCGCTACGGGCATCCACCGTTCGACAGCGTGGGCGCCATCATCGATCGCCAGCGCCAGCCGGCGATGCCCGCGCCGCTCTCGCCTCCGGAGGCGTACTTCCAGCAGGTCGTCCGCTGCATGCTGGAGAAGGACGTCGAGCGCCGACCGCGCGACATGTCCGCGCCGCTCTATCACTTCGCGATGCTGACGCGCGCGCTCGAGCCTCCGGCGCCCGTCGCGAGCCGCATCGACACCACCAAGCTGCGCGTGGGGCCGATCGATCTCTCCTTCGTCGTCGGCGACATCGCGACCGCGACGAGTGACGCGATCGTCTCCAGCGCGAACTACAAGCTCGAGATGCGCACCGGCGTCGGCGATGCCCTGCGCAGGCGCGGCGGAGACACGATCGAAGAGGCGGCGATGAAGGGTGGCGAGCAGCCGCTCGGATCGTGCCTGCGCACGGTTCCTGGCACGCTCGGCACGCGCCACGTCTTCCACGCCGTCAGCGCCTGGAACGAGGTCTCGTGCGTCGGCCGCGCGTTCGCCCGGGCGCTCCTCCTCTCGGAGGAGCACGGCTGCACGTCGATCGCCGCACCCGCGCTCGGGACCGGTGCCGCACGGGTCGGCCTCGAGATGTGCGCGCACGCCATGATGACCACGCTGCGCTGGCACATGATGCTCGGGGGAACGCGCCTGCGACGCGTCTCGATCTGGCTCGACTCGGAGGCGAAGCGTCGCGCGTTCCAGGACGTCGCCGAGGAGGTCTTCGGCTTCGGCGATGCGCTCGGGCTGGCTACGCACGATCTCGGTCTGCCGGTCGACGGCAATACCCCGATCTCGCCGGAGGCCGCGACGTTCCTCGATCCGCGCCTGGTGTCGACCGCGCGTCGGTAGCGCGCGCGATCACTCCATCTCGACGCGGTTGCGCCCCGCGCGCTTCGCTCGATAGAGCGCCTGATCCGCGCGCGCGACGATGTCGTCGATCCGGAAGTCGTTGCGATCGTCGGCGGCGGCCACGCCCGCGCTGAACGAGATCTGCTTCATCTCGTTCTTGGCGCCGAGCGCGATGCGCTTGTCGCCCAGCGTGGTGCGCAGCCGGTTGGCGACGACGCGCGCAGCAGCACCGCTGGTCGCGCGGAGGAGGAGCACGAACTCCTCTCCGCCGAACCGGCAGGCGACGTCGTCCTCGCGCAGGGCGCCGCCGATCGTCTCCGCGACGTGCTTGAGGACGCGGTCGCCGTCCTCGTGACCGTACGTGTCGTTGACGAGCTTGAAGTGGTCGAGATCGATGATCACGATCGAGAAGGGCTTCTTGTGACGGCGCGCGTGCGCCGACTCCTCCTTGAGGCGCCGCTCGAAATACCGGCGGTTGAAGAGCCCGGTGAGCGGATCGGTCGCGGCGTTCTCGAGCGCGTAGCGGAGCTTGTTCTTCAGCTCGCGCTGCATGCGCGATCGCTCGCACACGGCCTTCACCTTCGCGGCGAACAGCACCGGCGACAGCGGCTTCGTCGCGTGATCCATGATGCCGGCCTCGAGGAGCTTCAGCATCTCCGCCTCGTTCGGCGGACGACCGAGGATCGCGAGCGTCGGGACGACCGCGGTCTCGGGCTCGGCGCGGAGCTTCCGCGCGATCTCGAAGACGTCGACGCCGATCATGCCGGTGTCGAGCAGGATGCAGTCGAGGTGGTCGGCCTTGTCCGCCGCGACCTCGATCGCACGAGCGGCGCCGTCGGCCTGCGCGATGTTCAGCCCGAGGATGCTCACGTGATGGAGCACCAGCTTGCGCATCGCCTCGTCCGCGACGACGAGGATCTCTCCCGTCGCCACGGGGGCGATCGAGGAGATGAGTGAGTCGCGGACGGTCACGACGGCGGATCTTACCCGCTGACGACCAGGATCGCACCGGTCAGGATGAGCGCGCCCCCGGCGATCGGCACGGCGCCGAGCCCCTCGCCCAGGACCGCGGCGGCGAGGACGACGGCCACGAATGGCTCGAGCAGGGTGAGCACCGACGCATGGCTCGCGGCGATCCTGCGGAGACCCCACACGAAAAGCAGCCCGGAGAGCGCCCCTGGGCCGAGCGCCCCGGCGACGACGATCCCGAGCGAGCGCGCGGTGACGAGGCCGTACTCCGTAGGAGGTACGACCACGAAGAGGAGCGGTACGGTGACGAGGCCGTGGAAGAACATCATCTCGCTGCCGGAGAAGACCGACACGAGCCGCTTGTTCACGAGAACATTCGATGCGTAGAAGACGGCGCTCCCAGCCCCGAGCGCCGCGCCGACGAAGTCATCGCGCGAGAGCCCCGCGCGCCACGGCTCGAGGAGGAGCAAGAGCCCGGCGAACGCGATCGCCACCGATCCGTAGGTCCGTGCCGCGGGCCGCTCGCGCAACACCACCGGCGCGAGGACCGCGACGAAGATCGGCGTCAGGTAGTGCGTGAGCACGGCGATCGCGACGCTGGTCCGCTGGTAGGCGGCGAAGAAGAAGCCGATGTTGAGCGCGTCGCCGAGGCCGAGCCACGCCACGGCGAGCCACTGCCGCGGAGAGGCGCGGACCGCGAGCCGGTCGCGGAGCATGACCGGAAGGCTGGCGACCGTGAGCACGAGCATCACGATCGCGGACTGGAGCGCCGCCGGCATCGGTGCGCGCTTCAGGATGAGCGGCCATGTCCCCCAGCCCGACGCCGCGATCGCGACCATCGCGTAGCCGGACGCGCGGCGACGATCGATCGTGCCGTTCACTGCTTTCCTGCGAGCTCCTTGAGCTTCGCGAGCGTCATCAGCGCCTCGATCGGCGTGATCCGCTCGACGTCCAGCGCGCGCAGCATCTCGAGCGCGGGGTTCGCCGTCTCGGGCGCCGGCGTGCTGAAGAGCCCGAGCTGCGGCGTCGCCTTCTTCGCTCGCGTCTCGCGTCCGCTCGGGAGCGAGGCGCTCTTCTCGAGGCCGTCGAGGATCGCCTTCGCGCGCGCGAGGACCGGCTCGGGCAGCCCGGCGAGGCGCGCGCACGCCACGCCGTAGCTGCGCGAGGCCGCGCCGCGCTGCACCTTGTGGAAGAAGACGATGTTGCCGGCGTGCTCGCGTGCGCTGACGCTGTGGTTGTCAGCGCGCGGGCACGACTCGGCGAGCTCGGTGAGCTCGTGGTAGTGCGTCGCGAAGAGCGCGCGACAGCCGCACACGTCGTGGAGATGCTCGGCGACGGCCCACGCGATCGACAGGCCGTCGTACGTGGAGGTTCCGCGGCCGATCTCGTCGAGCACGACGAGCGATCGCCGCGTCGCGCCGCGGACGATGTTCGCCGTCTCCTTCATCTCGACCATGAAGGTGCTCTCGCCGCGCGCGAGGTTGTCCGATGCGCCGACGCGCGTCAGCACCCGGTCGACGACGCCGATGTGCGCGCGCCGCGCCGGCACGAACGAGCCCATCTGCGCGAGGATGACCGCGAGCGCGACCTGGCGCATGAACGTCGACTTGCCGGCCATGTTGGGCCCGGTGACGATCCACAGGCGCGCCTTGTCCGCCGGCGCGTCCGGGGACGCGTCGAGCTCCACGTCGTTCGGGACGAAACGTCCGGCCGCCGCGAGCTTCTCGACGACCGGGTGGCGCGCGTCCTCGAGCAGCAGCGCGAGCGAGTCGTCGACGTCCGGCCGCACGTAGTCGCCCTTGTGCGCGAGCTCGGCGAGGGCGCTCGCGACGTCGAGCGCCGACAGCCGCGCGGCCACCGCGCGCAGGCGCTCCGACTCCTTCGCGAGCCGGGCGCAGAGCTCGGTCCAGAGCTCGCCCTCCCGTGCGGCGAGGCGGTCCTCGGCGTGCGCGAGCTTGTCGGCGAGGGCGTCGAGCTCGTCGCACGTGAAGCGCTCGCCCGACGCGATGGTCTGCTTGCGCCTCCACGCGCGCGGCACCTTCGACAGATGGCTCCTCGTGACCTCGGCGTACCAGCCGAAGACGCGGGTGAAGCGGAGCTTCAGCGAGGAGATCTGCGACTCTTCGCGGAGGCGCCCCTCGAGCTCGACGATCAGCCGCTGCCCGTCCCGTGTCAGCGTGCGCGCCTCGTCGAGCTCCTCGTCGTAGCCCTCACGGAACACGCCACCGTCGCTCGCACGCAGCGGCGGCTCGTCGACGATCGCCTTCGCGAGCAGCGCGTGGAGGTCCTCGCAGCGATCGACGAACGGCTCCTTCGGCCCGATCTCGAGCGCCTCGCGCGTCCCCCGGTCGGGACATGCCGAGAGCGCGCGATCGATCTCCGGAAGCTCGGCGAGCGACACGCGCAGCTTCTCGAGGTCACGCGGGGCGACCCGTCCGACGGCGAGCTTCACCGCGAGACGCTCGACGTCGGCCACGCCGGTCAGCCGGTCGCGGAGCTCGCCACGCAGGCCGGGCTGCGTCACGAAGAGCTCCACGGCGTCGAGGCGGCGGCGGATCTCGGCGACCTTCGTGCGCGGCGCGAGCAGACGCCGGCGCAGCAGGCGAGCGCCCGGCGCCGTCTTCGTGAGATCGATCTCCGCGAGGAGCGAGCCCTTCGTCTCGCCGTCCATCGTGCGGACGAGCTCGAGGTGACGCTGGGTGGCGTCGTCGAGGACGAGCGTGTCGCCGAGCTGGTACTCGACGAGGCGCGCGACGGGCAGCTTCCGTCCCGGCTCGCACTCCTCTGCGAGCGCGATGCAGCGCGCCGCGGCGATCCGCGCGAGGTCGCTCGTGCACGCGCGGAGCGCCTCGCCCTTGCCGAGGACGCCGTCGAGGATCTCGAGAGCGCGCTTGCCATCGATCGCCTCCTCGCCCTCCGCCTGCTCGCGCACCGCCGCCCGAGGCAGCGCCGCCTTCACCGTGCTCGTCAGCGCCTTCACGCACGATCCCGCGAGCACCTCGCGCGGATCGAGGCGGATGATCTCGGAGAGCGCGGCGTCGAAGCCGTCGGCCTCGCATGCGAGGAGCTCGCCGGTCGACGCGTCGAGGACGGCGACGCCGACCGCCGGCCGCTCCATCGATCCCTCGAACGAGCAGAGGAAGAGGTTCTTGCGCGCCTCGAGCCCGCCGTCGTCGAAGGGGATGGCGGGCGTCACCACGCGCACGACCTCGCGCGGCACGATCCCCTTCACCTTCGACGGATCGGCCATCTGCTCGCAGATGGCGACCTTGAAGCCCTGGTCGAGCATGCGCTGCACGTAGCCGCTGGCCGCGTGATAAGGCACGCCGCACATCGGGATCGGCTCCTCGGCCGACTTGTTCCGGCTCGTGAGCGTGAGCTCGAGCGCCTTCGCCGTGACGACCGCGTCCTCGAAGAAGAGCTCGTAGAAGTCGCCGAGGCGGAAGAAGATGATGCAGTCCGGATGCGCGGCCTTGGCCGCGAGGAACTGCCGCATGACCGGCGTATCCGCACCCGTCGCCTTCGCCATCCCGTCCGCGTGCTGTTAGCACACGAGAACCAAGAATGTAGAACAGGGAACCGGAAACCGGGCGCGCTCCCCGCTCGCAGTCCCGTCCACGCGCAGCGCGCGCCGAAGGCGCGATGAGGGGGCGCGCAGGTCTCGTCCAAGACGCAGCGGGCCTACCCGCGCGAAGCGCGGGGCGCCGAAGGCGAGCCCGCGGCCACGTCGCGAGGCCGAGGGGGGGAGGCTCATCGGCGCGAAGCGACGATGAGGGGGCGCGCAGGTCTCGTCCAAGACGCAGCGGGCCTACCCGCGCGAAGCGCGGGGCGCCGAAGGCGTGCCCGCGGCCACGTCGCGAGGCCGAGGGGGGAGGCTCATCGGCGCCAAGCGACGATGAGGGGGCGCGCAGGTCTCGTCCAAGACGCAGCGGGCCTACCCGCGCGAAGCGCGGGGCGCCGAAGG
>WBZO01001760.1_pt1 | contig 31818 bp, 16 predicted proteins | sample 5204261 | NCBI WGS metagenome assembly WBZO01 (sample SAMN12412400, study PRJNA552823) | activated sludge metagenome | isolation source: activated sludge from anammox sidestream of wastewater treatment plant... | place: USA: North Carolina | collected 2017-09
GTACCTACCACAGCAACGTCCGAACCTCTTACTCATCTGCCACGGCAACGTCCGCACGTTCTGCGCACTCCAAGCCCGTCGCTTCGCTCTGGGCCCCACCCCCGCCTCCACCACCGCGTACAACACCACTATCCGCACACTTGTTCCAGGCCGCGAGCTGACGGCCTCTACGTGATGCGTTGAACTTCGAAGAGCAATTGCTAAAGGGTAGTGGTGTGAGGGACAAGGAGTGTGATGCAAATGCAATACTTGTGCAATGAATATGATCAAACATCCAATTGTTCCACGCACCTAGCACCGAACGGATCATAACCACTAACACTAACAGTGATGAAACAACTAACTAACTTTTCAATCGACTGACAATTAGGAGTCCGCCTAAAAAACGGAGGTTAGCCCAACCTATACTCACAAAAAACAAATTATGTCAACATCCAGTTCCAGCCCCTTCAGTCAGTATAGCCACGCACTCTGGCAAAACCAAAGGATGTGGTTCGTAGTAGCTACTTGCTATCGCACGACACTAAAACTCGAAGTGAGGACGACACCATTGGAAGTATTGACTAACACAAGGTAAGTGCCGACGGTCCACGTTTCAACATTGACTGTAAGGACATCAATGTTGCGGCATGTAATTCTCGCTTGCGTTGCTCCAATGATACTCGAAATCACGACTTCTACCTTAGCATCTCTGTCATCACTTCGGCCATTATTGATCACCATCGTTACCATGTTTTGTGCTGGGTTGGGATATACGATAAGATCTGCTTCGTCTGTTGCAGAAAACTCCTTCATCTTTCGCAAATCAATGATTGTTCTGTTGGCACTTCCTTTGTTCTTGCTTTCACGTTTTGCGAATCTGATTTCGATGTCCTCTGCTGGTGAAGTGTGTTGTTTGTTCGGTTCGATGAAGAACCGGTATCGCTCATCCGGAGACGACAAAAGAGTAAATTCTCTTCGCCATGTTTCACCATTCTGATTCGTTGCCATAGTGTTCATGTTAATCACTTCGCCGTCGCTCTCACGCTGCACCCACAATTCTGCTTCGAGTTCTTCGCCAGCGGCTTTCGTTGAAACGGTGATGTGACCGACATCCGGTAAGCCAAGCCAATCGCAGGAGTATTCCAGCGGTGCCTTTTGATCGTCGAACTTTGAAGGTTTGAACGCTAGCCAATCTTCCTTGTTGTGCAAATAGATAGGACCTGTGAGCGGCGAACCTTCTGGACCTCTGAAGCCAACGTAGCGTAAGGCTTGTGGTGTTCGTTGTGTGCCCTGCTTGTAGAAATACTCAGATGATGTTACGAGTGAAGGGGCATGTACATAAGCAGGCCATGTACCGTCGGTTCGGTTGAAGATTCTACGGTTGCGTTGCCAGCCACGGTTGTTCACTCCTGTCATGGAATACCGCGACGCTAAATGTGGATATTTTCCGATGTGGTTGAGGAGTCGTACCGAGCCGTCTGCTACGAGATCTGCATGATCGTAATCCGTATCCGTTCCGTACAGCTCCCAGCTTAGCGTCATACTCCATAACATGGGCATTAGATCCGTGTCTGATGTCTCGGACCAAAACTCCAGTACCGATGTTGAATCGTCGTAATCCCAAGAGGCATACTCAGGATCAGATCCCCACTCGCCCCATTGTTCTCCCTGTGTTGCATCAGGACCGCGAAGGTGATAATCATCAGAGAAAATGAAGTTAGCCGTACGAGACCAAAGTGTGTCGTTACCTCCAAACCAACTGCTCGTCCACTCGCGGACGTCAAACACACGCCTTGCGATTACCCATCTTGGGTAATTAATTGTGGGTAGTGTTTGCCAATACGCTCGTTCGGCTTTGATGTTGTTGATGCCGAGATAGTAGAACTTGTTCTCGCCTGTCAAGTCCCAATCCGACATTTGCCTGTACAGCAGCGGGAACGCATGATGAGCAACGTCGTTTGCTTCTTCTATGTCGATATAGATATCGGTCAGTTGTGCAATCGTCCCATCCGTCGGAAGAATGATATTGTTTTCTTCTTCAGTGGGCGTTGGGTCTGCGCACAGCTCGTGATAGATGTTGTTGTTAGCGTCATGCTTCAATCGTGTGTACAGAATGAAGTTGCCGAACAGAGGATCTGCCCCTTCTTGCCATACAAGTCCTGCATCATCCTCACCGATGTGCAGGCGCGAGTAAGAATGCATTGAAGGGTGCGTGCAAATCATTCCGTTATAGGCACGGATATATTCTGTTTGGCCACCTAGAAACGTCCTTCGATGTGGTTCCTTTAAGCCAGCACCGATACCGTTGGCTTCGTGCGACCAGCAGTAGTAGTTACCTGACTGCGAGGCATTGATCATCGGAGTTCCCCAGTGTTCAAGGAAATTTGCCTGTGTAACCATTCCGACAAACGTTACGGGTGTTACATCGAGCACGGCAGAGTAATCATTAGCATAAAACGCAGCCTGCTCATCACTCGTTGCGTCGGCAGGAATAACGCTTTCGCACACAAGAACCTTGGGATTTTGTTCAGTGGCATCATACTCACAGCCAAACACAACATACACTTTTGCGATACGAGTCATTGCAAAGGTGTCAACCCTAACAACGAGTGCAGGAAAGCCACAACTCAAATCCATTATAGTAGCCGAGTCTGCGCCGGGTGGCTGATACAGAACACGGCTGCTTATGTTCACGGGATTCTCCCACGTAACGGTTGATGCGTCGAATGCATAACGAGCTGTACCTGTTGGCAGAGTATCTGTATGAACTAACGGGCTGCTGTGCTGATACCAAACGGTCAATGGCCCGCCTTCAGGTAGAGTCGTATCCTTGCGTTTATGATACACTCTGTGATATCGCATAGTATCTCCAACAACCATACGCAACCATGTGCGAACCGTATCACCGTCGTCTTCCAGTTCCGCCGCAGTTACCATCGTGTCTAGAACCGGAAACGCAACGATCTTACGCTGGTTGGAATGAGCAAGGAAGCCTGTGCCTTGCGTGCTGGATGCAGGAATTGGTACGACCCGGAAAAACTTTGCCTGCCCGGGTCGAAGTCGTATGGCCAGCGTTGCGTGTGCTCCAATTACTGTGTCGATGCCGACCGCAGTATCAGGGACAAGTTCCGTGACATGCAGATTAATCGCGGTGCCACTCCCCTGAGCTTCGTAATTGAATGGAAGCCTAATCTCGCGAGCGCCTCGTTGGTCGTACTCGCCGATGCTGTTTGCTGCAAGCAAATCTTCATATTCTGTTTCGGAACGAAACACCCAGTCACCACTTTCCAGTATGCGCGGATCAGACCTGCGATTCATGACGGAAAAGAACCATCGTGCCGTCAGTGCCGTATCTCTGTGCTTGTGGATCATCACGTCGCAAAACACAGAATCGTAATCTTCGGCATCGATTGAGCCAAAATCTCCCACTCGGGAAGGGTGAGCGACCTTGAGATTTGTATCCAGCTTGAAATAATCGTCGATATCGACACTATCTTCCAAACGCCATTGCCTGTATCCCTTTGCCCACCATCCCCTCAATTCCAGATTTGCGAGCGTTGGGCCAACGTCGTGCAGATAACGATAGAGCCTGTACGTCGCTAACCTCATGGACGCACGACCAGCATACAAACGATCAGGATCGACTCCCAGATTGTTAGAAAAGAGGTCCAAATTCACATCACCGTTGTCATCGAGAAAATAGTATGTGAGCCGTGTAGGTTCATTTGCAGTATCTGCGTCAAAGAAATCCGTTCCCAGACCCGGGTCGCGAATGAAATCGTAGCCAGTGGTTGTCGGTACTGTTTGAATACCAAGATTGACATTTGCAAGGCTGGTAACTCCGATGGGGATGTCACCAATGTCAGGTGATGTTGGCGGGAGAGGCGTAGTGCACTGGAAGCGGGAAACACAGTAGAAGGTCATCAGCCCCTTGGCACCAAGAGCCAGTTGTTCAAAAGCATGGAGGTACACTTCCGAACCGGTTGGCACGCGTTGCTCCTGAATGACGGCATTGCGTGCTGTATCGCGCTGTGTCCAGTAGCCATACGTCCACAAGTTGGCAATCCACGGAATTTCATGTAGAAAAAGATGATCCGAATGAAGTAGCGCCAGAGATAGGCTTCAATATTGGTTAGCGGCGAAGTACCAATCGGATGTAGATTTGCGCTTACAACTGCATCGTCATAGAGCGTGTCTGGGATTGGCAGCTCAACGGAGAACTTTCCGGGTTCTGACGCAGACGGCTTGTCGCCCCAGTGGGTATCATAGTCCACGTGCACGAATTGTGCAGTTCCTCCCTCATGTTGTTGGGGCCAATGCTCTTCTTGCATTTCGGTTCCGAGACGGTACCCAAGGAATTCGTTCGGAATAAATGGATTGCCACCGTTGTCCATATACCCGAAACGATAATATGGCGTTGCTGCGGCCGTTGGACCGCCGGTAGTTCCTTGCCACAAACGCCGAACGCCAACCTTGTGCACAAGGTGTCGGGCATAGTCGCATCCGATTTCGGAAATGGAATTGGAATCGAGGAGTCGGTTAAAATGACGCCATCCTTCCCAGTACATCATCATGGCTTCGTCGTGTGCATACCACGAGTCAATTCTGAATGTTCTATTAGCCTCGGTGTTAAACCTGTTGAGATCCTGCATGAATTCAACATGCTCATCCAAAAACGCTGCTGAATCCAGTCCCGACAGGTAATCCCGCGCATGCGGTGTTTCAAGTTTGATCCAATCAATTTCAACGTCCGTGTCCGATGTGTCGTTAGCGTTCGTCACATAGTACACTTCTATATCAAGTGTTCGAATGTAATCGCTTGTCTCTGAATTGTCCCTTCCATATAGGTGAGTCAGAGGGCGATTACCTGTTGGCTGTCGCTTAAACGGAAAATTTATCCACGCACTCAGGTTTCTGTCTCCTGTGGCAGGCAGGTGGTGACGTCTGATTGTAAATGTCGTGTTCAGTGCCGGCGCAGCGACATAATCGCACGTTTGTCCGTACGATGGATCGTTGGCATTCAATAGAATAACATCGTTCGGATCGAGCAGCGAGTCGATGAACACGTACCCCGAATCAACGATACCCTGAGCGTCAGCGAATGTGTGGTATTTCAGCCTGAGGATGGCGATCGGCATGGTGTCTTGCGTTGAAGAACTACCTGCGGCACGTCTGAGATTAACAGAGAGGAGCATCTGACGGCCGGAACGATCCTGATCTTGTGTGCCGTTAAAATCTCCATTTTGAAAACGTTGCATCATGGCGCTGTCGGGCCACACATCAGCCAACACCAGTGTTGTATCGTCATCCAGATAATCAGCAGCTTCAAGGGAAATGCGAGAGTTCGCATTTGTTACGCTTGCGTTCTTGTATCGGAATCCGAACACCGCTCCGGGACTGGCACTTGCCGTAGGAGTGAAGTTCGTCAGCGACACGTTGATCTCTGGGTCATACCGCAGGCACTTTACCTCTTCTGCGCCACCAGCGCTGTTCTCAGCAAGTTCGCCGTTTGAACCATCAACATGAGGATACAGCCAAACTGTCTGGTTCGGGTCGTTGGTAGAAGAGTCTCTGAACCTAGTGCCAAAGCCGTTTATCAGTCCGTTTGCATCGGTCCATGGATAGCGGTATCCGACATGCAGCGTATGGGCAAACGAAAGATCATTAAACTGAGAGATTGGCGTGTCCCAATTCCAGCCTAATGCCGGTAAGGAGCGTGTATTAAACAAGTCAGCATAAGTGATCCCAGGAATTGAGGCAGCCAAAACCGTCGTCATGCGAGCGCGGGCATTACCGATTTCTCTGTCCTGCGCTGAATCGCTGGCAATGATGCTTATCATCACTATGGTTACTATGATAAGCGTTTTCATTTCACGGCGCTTCCCTTCTCGATCATGAGCGGAAGCGTTGTTGTCTCTGAGCCAATAACCAATCGCACAAAGCAAATTCCAGCAGGCAGTGTGCTGCAATCGATATTAACAACGTGATTTCCAGACTCAAGCATACTGTCGTATTGTCTGCTAAGTAGTCGGCCCGAACTGTCATGCACGGTTATGAGCACAGGTTGTGCAGCAGCCGTCGAAAATGTTACGTGCGTTTCGGTGTTGCAGGGATTGGGTGAAATCGTTTGCCGAACGGTGTCGGTGGTTTCGTTTACTCCTACGGACCAATCAACGTTAACCTTATACAATCGTCCCATGGCTTGTATTGTGGCAACATACATTTGATTCCAACTCGGCACTGCCGTCAACAATACACCCACAGAATCAAGTGTCTTTATGTCTCCAGTTTCAACACGTAAAGTCTTTGTGCCTGTTGTCACGCCGAAACGTAGCAGAATCAGTGACCCGTCATCATTTGGTATGAAATCTCCTGCATCAGTATCCGACCGGTACAGTGTGGTGAGTTCCGGGTAGGTGTACACTCCGAGGTGACCGGAGTAGTTGACAACTATTCGTTTGCCATCATTCGTGAATTGGTTGTACTCTTTAAATCTCGATGTAATAACTTTCTCCCACAACATCGTATTTGTAATCGGATCCCAACAGCTCACACTCGTTCCCCCTTGGTTGAAAACATACTTCGAGATCATCAAACGATTGCTGTCGCGAGTAAACGATGCACCGAGCTGTTCCTGTTCCATGCCCTCATGCATCCATACCATTTCTCGAGTGTTAAGGTCATAAACATAGATTCTGTTAATCTCGTGACGGCCAGTAATTGCGATGTACCGTTCATCTGAGCTAATGCAAGATGGACCGGTTATAGAACCTTGATTTGAATACGGCCACCATTTCGGAATGAGAATTGAACGATTGTGTCGCATCTGTGGGACATCATAGATCTGAATCATCCCGCGAACCTTATCATCATAGCGTGGTATTCCGTCACCGACAGCAATCAACTGTGAGCGCGTACGCAAATGAAAGAGTCCGTAAGTCTCATCCATGTTGATCACCGAGTCGTCAGGAACCAGTATGGAGTCGAGAAACATACCATCGGAGGCTCGAACCTGACCGATGAAGTTTCTGTACTTATAGTACACAAATTCATCATCGGGGTTTGCCACGACTTTCTCGCAGCACCATGGCAACTGGGAACTCCAGATGATGGGCAGGGTGGGCTCCTGTGCGCGGCTTACGACAACGCATGCCACAACAAGGAACAATGTGACGAAGCGTGAAATGGTCGTGCGGGTGGAAGAGTTTTTATTCATGACTGCTCCTACTGAGAAATGGTATGTGGGATCCTTGAATTGGAAAGCAGATTGAAGACCATTACTAACTTATCGCAGATTTTGCAACGATGTACCTATACAATACCTTGACAGTCGAGTGCTGCCTAATCAAATCATCGTCAGATCACGCGACAACACCCAAGGTTACCGTTGACTAGGATCAACACACACACAAAGTGTTACGTTTTTGCCGCATGACGAATCTAAAAATTACCTAACTAATTGATATAACTGCACTTACGTCGGCGTAGAGGGATTTGAACCCAGGATCAACATCAACTTTGTGCACGGCTATTATGAGTGCTTGAGGTACGCCTCCCATGGCACATGCCTCAAAGAACGCGTTAAAATCGAACCTAGTATGCGTCCAAAGAGTATCAACAATGGGTGTTAGGTCTGCTTGAACCTGTGGACCTGTGCCCGGTTCTTGCGCATACACTGCCACAGCAACAATTCCAATACATGGCATGAACACCGTGCGGTTAAACACTAAGCGCAAATGAATGTGTACGGCTCGAAGGAGGTCGGTGATACTCACGATATTCAACATAGCATGCTCCTTATCAGTAGCACGTAGATAAATTGTAATGGTGCATAGGTTTGTTGCAATCCAACACCATATATCACCGGTAACATACGGTCTTGTGGGAGTGAAGCAATGGAGCTACTTGCACAAAATTCGCCTAGCTGTATGTTGAGAAAAAAGTCTTTAGGGAGTACTTATGCTAAAGAGTCTTTATATCGATGCCACAATCTGATAAATCGTCAGCGTCCATGTGCACTTTCTCATCTACCACGGCAACGTCCGAACCTCTTACTCATCTGCCACGGCAACGTCCGCACGTTCTGCGCACTCCAAGCCCGTCGCTTCGCTCCGGGCCCCACCCCCGCCGCCACCGCATACTACACCTCTATCCGCGCACTCCTTCCAGGCCGCGAGCTGACGGCCTCTCAATGCGTTTCTGTAAACACCAGAGCAATTGCTAAGGGGTAGTGGTGTGATGGACGTGGAGTGTGACGCAACGGAAGTTCATTCCACAATTTCACTACGTCCTTATGTGCAAGCGTTATGCGATATTTGCATGGTGTCTTGCCAACCGCAAGACAGTAACTTGCTCTTGTACCACCATGCCCAAGCCCCCTACCCAATGAGAGCACTGGAAGAAATTATAGGCGAGATAGATGCAGCAACAAAGAAGAATGATGCTGCAGCGTTGCAACGTCTTGCCGATGAGTTAGAAGAAAGAAGCGAGCCGGCAGCTATTGCTGAGCATTACTTTGTTAGAGGAACAGTATGCCAACTTAAAGGCAACAATGCAGAGGCACTTGAGCATTATGGGCGCACTTTGAAGCTATACGAAGGGTTGGGGAATTTAGCCCGTGTGGCAGAGGTTGCCAATAGTCTCGGCAATACACATTACTATCTTGCCGACTACCCCAAGGCCTTACAGTACTACGAGCGAGCATTGCAACTCTATGAAGAACTTGGAGAGAAGTCTGGTGTGGCAACTGTTACCAGCAACATCGGCAATGTACACTCAAGTCTTGGCGACTACCCCAAGGCCATACAGTACTACGAGCGAGCATTGCAACTCCATGAAGAACTTGGCAAGAAGTACGGTATTGCAAATGTTACCGGTAACATCGGTGTTATTCATGCCAATCTCGGCAACTACCCCAAGGCTTTGGAGCACTACGAGCGAGCATTACAACTCCGTGAAGAACTTGGAGCAAAGTCCGACGTGGCATTTGTTACCAGCAACATCGGTAATGTACACTCATGTCTTGGCGACTACCCCAAGGCCGTACAGTACTACGAGCGAGCATTGCAACTCCATGAAGAACTTGGCCAGAAGTCCGGTATTGCAAGTGTTACCGGTAACATCGGTGTTATTCATGCCTATCTCTGCGACTACCCCAAGGCTTTAGAGTACTTCGAGCGAGCATTACAACTCCGTGAAGAACTTGGAGTGAAGTCCGGTTTGGCCGTTGCTACCGGTAACATCGGCGATGTACACTCAAGGCTTGGCGACTACCCCAAGGCATTAGAATACTACGAGCGAGCATTGCTAATGCATGAAGAACTTGGAGAGAAATCTGGCATGGCCAGAGTTACCGGTAGCATCGGTGCTATTCATGGCTATCTCGGCGACTACCCCAAGGCTTTGGAGCACTACGAGCGAGCATTGCTAATGCATGAAGAACTTGGAGAGAAGTCCGGTGTGGCAACAGTTTCCGGCAACATCGGCGATGTACACTCAAACCTTAACGACTACCCCAAGGCCCTGGAGTACTACGAGCGAGCATTACAACTCCATGAAGAACTTGGGGAGAGGCGGGGTCTTGCAATTGCTGTAGCAAACATTACTAACAACCTGGTGGCAACTAACAACCGTTCGGAAGCTCATGCAATGGCGGAGCGGCTGGCAAGCATAGATATTATTGATGCTGAGGTTCGTTATATAAGAGCAACGGCAATGGCAGGCTTAGCAGAGGCAGAATCTGACTATGATACAGCCCATACCACATACTTAGCGGCACTTGAACTAGCCGATAAGCACGGCCTCCGCAAGCAAGAGTCTGATGCACACCTTGAACTTCGCGACCTTGCGCGTAAGCGTGGTGACTTTGAGGGCTACATCAAACACAACAACGAATTCACTCGCATCAAGGAAGAGATTGCCGGTGCTGAAGCCAAGCTCAAGATGGCTGCTGCCGAGGTAGAACAACGTATGGCACAAGAACGACGCGAGCGTGAGAAAGAGCGCGCATTGTTGTACGGTGCATTGCCGGAGAGCATCGTCAACCGTATGCTCAAGGGCGAGGATGTGTCGGGCGATGAGCATGCACAGGTGACAGTACTCTTTATGGACATTGTAGGCTTCACCTCACTCTGCTCAAAGATTCCACCTGCTCACGTAGTGCATTTGCTGAAGGCAATCTTTGCTGTCTGCGACAAGGTAAGTGCAGAACACGGTCTAACAAAAATCAAGACCATTGGCGATAGCTACATGGCTGCCAGTGGTGTACCGGAATATCAGGCCGACCATGCAGTGCGTGCTGCCCGTGCAGGCCTTGCAATGCAAGAGCAGTTACAAGCATTGCTACTAACTATGGATCCAAAACTTGGCGATACAACGTGGACAAAGGATGTTGGCGAAATCCGCGTCCGCATTGGCTTGCACACAGGTGCCGTAGTTGCAGGCGTTGTAGGCGAGGAGCGCTTGCAGTACGACATCTGGGGCGACACCGTTAACGTAGCAAGCCGCATGGAATCAACCAGTACTCCGGGGAAGGTACACGTTAGCCAGAGCGTTGCCGAAGCATTGCAACGCTACGCAACTCAAGTACAGAACAATGCGCACGACGTTGCATCACTAATATCTCCACGGTTAGTAGGGCGCGACAGCGTACAAGTAAAAGGCAAGGGAACCATGAAAACGTATTGGTTGGAGGGGATGTAGGGGGCTTGTGGCATTGGCTACAAAACATTATAAATAATAACACGAAACCGTGTATGGGCGCATGGCATCCGCCCCCTACAAAACATCATAAATAACAACACGAACCCGTCGGGGCGACCCCACGTTGTCGCCCACACGAAACCGTTGTAATGGCCCATGGCATCCGCCCCCACAAAACATCATAAATAACAACACGAAACCGTGTAGGGGCGACCCCACGTGGTCGCCCACACGAAACCGTTGTAATGGCCCATGGCATCCGCCGACACGTATCAACATAAAAAACGATACTAACCCGGCGGGTATGTCGGGCGACCCCACGTGGTCGCCCACACGAAACCGTTGTAATGGCCCATGGCATCCGCCCCCCACGAAACAACGTTGAAAACAACGCATAACCGTAGGGGCGACCCCACGTGGTCGCCCACACGAAACCGTTGTAATGGCCCATGGCATCCGCCCTCCACAAAACATCATAAATAACAACATGAAACCGGTGTAATGGCCCATGGCATCCGCCGACACGTATCAACATAAAAAACGATACGAATCCGGCGGGTATGTCGGGCGACCCCACGTGGTCGCCCACACGAAACCGTCGGGGCGACCCCACGTGGGGTCGCCCCGACAGGTTATCGGCCAGGCATTATCGCTATTTTTTCGTATCTTTGCATACAATTAATTCACTCATTTCGACGGTCTGAGGGATGTGGCCCTATAACGACCACCAACCGGTAAAACCGGTGGTAATGCCACAAACGATGAGGTGTTATGATGAATACGTTCCCTATTTATGAAGTCGTCCTGACTTCGTTCAATTCTGCCCTCCGCGATTACTTGAAGGCACACGGAATTCGACGCTCAATGCTTCCTGCCGTGCTGGGCTTTAATAACACAACTAACCCGTCGAAACTCCTTCGGCGGTTCGATGAAGTCTGTAAGGGGCTTAACGCCGACATGGATCTGGTTGAGCGCTTCAGAAATTCTGAACTGGGCACCCCCGAGATTCTCCGTCTCCTGAATGATCTCTTTGAATGCGTACGCCTGAGGAACGAACAGAACCGGTTTCTGGATGAATGCGTCGACGTGATCGAGTTTGTGCCCCACCTCCATGCGGTGCACGAGCACACCAGACCGTCACATCCGTTCTTTCACATAGCTTGGTATGGGATCGACACGTTTAAACTTGCTGCGCTCCCTGACGTTATCCTCGATCTCCCTGAAGGTGAGGCCAGGCTCACGGCTGTTGCCGATTTCTGCAAGCTGGTTTGCACCCATCCGGATTACACGCTTCTCCGCGGCAACTCTTTCGGAAGTCTCATGCAGCTGCTCTACCGAGATACGTACACACACGCATACGTGTACAGCGTAGCCGATAAAAAGTTTGTGGGCGAGTACCACGGCGTCCCACCCTCATATGTGGCTACACTACGCTTCTGACGCTGCGTGCCGCACGGATAGTCCGCAAAACCCATACAATGGAGCATTGGTCTTGCCAACCACGATTCCCTCTGCGATTCTTGCAGGGGGGGCGTACGCCAGCACCCGTAATCACGGGTGTTGGTTGTATTTTGCCTTCGGTACTGGGTGAACTCCACAGAACTCATATTTACAATGTATTCCACATTACTTCCTGACCCCGTATGAAGCTCATTGCTACCCTCTGTCTGCTTATTCTCGGGTTGTGCACCGCTGATGAGCTATCAGCTCAGCATGCAACGTATCCCTTTACCGTAAAAACGATCGGACAAGGCACCCAGCCAATCATTCTGATACCGGGCTTCGGTTCGTCGGACGAGGTATGGAACGAAACAATACAAGTGCTTGCCCAAACCTACCCCTGCTACAAAATAAATATGGCCGGCTACGGCGGCACCAAGCCGGCACCCGATCCGGGGTTCGAAAACTGGGTGCAGGCACTTGCCGGGTTTATCAGAGATAATAATATTGTAAAACCAATTATTATCGGACACAGTATGGGCGGTATGATGGCGATGAAACTGGCATCAGAATTTCCGGATATCCCGCTCGCCATTATCGATGTGGACGGCTACCCAAAGGATGATTTTGAAGAAGTTCCGGCATCAGGCACACAGAATATTAACTGCGACGGCATGGTGAAGTTTATGAAGTCACTCACCGATGAGCAGTTCACCGCTACTGTCATGAAGGGCATGGCGGCAAATATGATTGAAGACCCCACCAGTATTGCCCGGGTGATAGAGATGGCACAGAATTCCGATCGCGAAACGTATGCGCGGACATACTGTGAACTGCTAACGGTTGACTTTCGAGCCGATCTGGTGAACATCACCTGCCCGGTCCTGGTACTATCAAATGCAATAATCAAGGATAAATACCGGGCTCGCGCAGAAGGCCTGTTCAAGAACCTAAAGCAGGCATCCATCCGGTATGCTCCCAGCGGAGGTCACATGCTGATGTGGGAGGACTGGGACTGGTACATCAGTTCCATCACCACATTTCTGGGCACCATCAAATAGTTCACCCGGCTCACCTTTGTCCGCACGAACGCTGCAACCGCAAGAGTGCACAATCAGTGTTGCAGATCTGCTCTGTTGCGGCTGCGCGTTATGGCAGGTTTTGTTACGAAGCTTTTGCCTCGGCAACACTGGCCTGATTATACGGCGTTACCAGCTTCTTGAGCCCTGAGGCTGCCTTGCGGGCTGCAACCGCATCTTTTTTCTTGGTGCTGTTATGTGCTGCCTCGAACTCGGCCCACAGCTTTGCCATCTGGGTGTAGATTTCTTGTTTGGTCATTACTCCACGTACCTTGTATTGGGAAAAAGAAAACAAGATAATACACCGGGATGTTTCTGCCCAAGCCCCCTAACACACACCCCGCAACAACGTACGTTCGGCAAAGAGAACATTGTGCCGTTTTTATCGTTAGATTGCAGAGTTACCCGATTGGTACGGTTCCGTTCGCTAATTCTTCCCAATATCTGCTTGGAGGTTTTATGAACCCGATTTTTACACTAATCTTCCTGACTGCTACCGCTACCGCACTTTCGGCAGGCACGGTACATAACCATGACCGGGTGACGGTGCCCGGAAATTCCATTATTACGCATGATCATGCATTTGGCAGCCCGCTTGCCGATGCAACCACGTGCATGAAAAGGCTGGCTGACGGACGGTATGTGTTAGGGGGCTCAACATCATCGGATCTGTTTAACACCGGTACCAAAACAACAGCCGATGAAGACGGCTTTATCGCTATTGTGTCGGCCGATTTCAAAACCATTGAGGCTGCCGCCTACATTGGTGGCAGCAAGAGCGACCGTGTTCTGGATGTGGCCGTTGCCGAAGGACCCACGTTCTATGTGGTTGGCAGGACAGAGTCGGCAGACCTGCCCGTGCATGCCGGACAGTTCGGCGCTACGATGAACGGAACGGTTGACGGCTTCCTTCTAAAATACAGTCTTACATCCGGCGGCCTTCAGCCGAAATCCGGCATGTTTGTGGGCGGCCCGGGTACTACCATCGCATCGGGTGTTGCCGTTACCACCATCGGCACCATCGTGATTGCCGGTACCACCAATACCAGAAATCCGTTCCCTGCACTTACGATGGGCGATGATACCGCCAACGGAAATACCGACGGGTTTGTATATATCGTTAACAACAGTATGCTGTACGCCGAGTTCTTCTCGTTCCTGGGCGGATCACAAAACGATGCCATCGCAAAAGTTGCCCTGGATACACAAAATGCAATTTTCGTGTGCGGAACCACATCGTCACAAGACTACTACACCTATCCAAAGAAAATTAAAATTGGCAGCGACGGCGGCGGTGATGGTGGCGATGTAAAAGGCGGCGGTGGAGGCGGCAGCGAGGAAATTGGTAAAAATCCGTACAGTCACATCTTTAACGGCGGGACCTCTGATGTGTTTGTGGCTAAATTTACGTCGGCAGGCAACCTGGAGTTCAGCACGTACTTTGGCGGCTCCGGCAACGACGAGGCTGCCGACATGTTTATCGACTCGGATGGGGCCGCAACCGTGGTTGGAACCACAACCTCGCCAAACCTGCCAACCCAGACATCAGCAACAACGTACAGCGGTATGGCTGACGGGTTTATTGCAACCATTACGGCGGACGGATTACGGCTGAGCGGCGCTGCTTACTTTGGCGGCTCCGGCAATGATGTTGTGGCGGCTGCAGTACAACGTTCCGATAAAGTCGGAGCCATCGTGGGTACAACCACGTCGGCCGACTTCCCGGTCCGCGGAATCGGCGCGGTTCCGTTTATTGGTGAGGGCGGACCCTTCCTGGTGCTCGCCTCAGTTTCCGAAGTCCCGTTTTCTACGGCAGTAAATATCACCAACAGCTCAACACGGATACCCGTATCTGTTACCGTTGATGCCGACAGCGATATTATTATCACCGGTAACGAACTGCACGGAAATACCGAGGCAGGTGACAATACCTCCGATATTTTCGAAGCAAAGTGGACATTCGGAGCACTGACGTACCAAAGCCCCCTGCCAACGGAATCGTTATGTTCAGGAAATACCGTGACTGTCCGGTGGACAGTTCAGGGTATCGATGCTCAGCAACGTTACAATGTTGAGTTCAGCTCTGACGCCGGTGAAACCTGGGCCAACGTTGCCTTGAATGTGAATTCAAAAAGTGTCACCCACACCCTCCCCGCCCTGCTGCCGGCAGATGCACGGTGCGCATATCGTGTTACGACTACAAGGGGACACCACGCCGTCACCCCCTCTCCACTGACTGTTGGCGTGACTCCCGTAATCACCGCCAATCCCGAAGATTCCTGGCCATGCGTGAACACAGCCGTTACGCTCACGGTGGAAACAAATGACCCCACCGCTACAATTCAGTGGCGTAGGGATGCCACCCCCATCCAGGGTGCTACCACTGCAATATTGACAATCAATAATTTTACTGCTGATAACAACGGCTCCTACGATGCCGTTGTCACCAATGCGTGCGGACATATCACGTCCGATGCGGCGCAGTTAACCGCAACCACGCAACCATTGATAGAACAGCAGCCACAGTCTGTTGCCGCTGACCTCAACTCTCCCGTCACGCTCTCGGTAATTGCCCGCGGCTCCAACCTGCACTACCAGTGGAACCATGACGGAGCGGCCATTGCCGGTGCCACGCAGGCAGCCTATTCAGTAGAAGCCGTAACCCAGTCCGATGCCGGTGAGTACACCTGCACCATAACATCAGACTGCGGCACCACCACCAGCCAGCCTGCCAGCGTTACCATAAACGGCATTAGTGAGGTTTGGGAAGGGGCTATGGCAGGCGCTATACACACATGGCCGGTACCGGCAGCGCAAAACGTCAGCCTGTCCCTGCCAGAACTTGCCGGACCCGTTACCATCATGATATACACGCCGCACGGCAGTCTGGTACAAAACATTGGTATTGGCGGCAGCACCGAACCACAGGTTGTTTCGCTACCCGTCTCCAACCTGTCCGCCGGGTACTACCACCTTGTAGTGCGGAATTCTACCCAAACCATGGTTGCACCTCTGATAATTGCCAGGTAGCCCCCTACGGTTTCAACGTGTCAATGAACAGTGCATCAGGCTCCCGTCCGGCGGGAGCCTTTTTTTATGACGGTACCGGATCCCCTGCGCTTCAGTATATTCGTTTACAGTACCACAAACGGAAGACACAGTACATGACAGAAAAGGTGAACACCGCCAACCCATCAGCCGGACAACTCTCAACCAAAGCCTATCGCCTGGCATTTCTCCGACAATCGGTATTTGTCACCATAACCATCCTCTTTGTTACATCGGTTCTGGTCCCCTTTTTAACATTTACCACCATACCCGGCTTTTTTATTGCCTCCGTCATCTTGTCACTGGCATCCGCCGTGGCACATTTGCGATTCCGGAGCGGTCAACCCTGGGTTACCGCAGCTGCAATTGCACTGACGACCGGTGTACTTGCGGTCCTGAACGCTGTATTTGCCGGAGCATGGTTTTCGTGGAATGCCTTGTTTGGCCTGCCCACCATCGTCTCGGCAATCCTGGGTACGGTTATCACCGCGCTTCTAACGGCTGTATGGCTGCATCAGTGGGCATTGGTCCATCAGGAACACAACAGAAAATGACAACTTGACGCATTCCTCACCTTTAATTACGAAAAATTACGGTCAGAGCGAGTTCAATGATGTGATTTTTTACCTATTTTGGAATACTGAAAAGCTGCATTAGCGGGTACTCCGTTTACCCTTGTCATATTATTGATCGTTCATCTGCAACCTGCAGCAAGACAGTTTAGTTACGATCTCTAACCTCATGTTACATTCCAAGGACGACATCATGCGATCTGTGATGACATTTTTACTGGTTACGTTGTGTGCCGGGGTGCATCTAACTGCATTGCCACAGGCCAACGTCTTTATTAAGAACAGCGGACAGTGGTCTGAATCTGTTCTGTTTGGAGCCGTAATCCCGAACGGCATGTTTTGGATTACAACAACGGGGATGACGGTTGACGTGCGCACACCCGATGCCAATGGCAAAACCGCATCGTCGGCAATCACCTATTCCGTAATTGGTTCGCGCGGATCCAGCACTGTTCAGGAACTTCGGACCGGTGCTGAGCCCACACTATCGGTTTACGGTGGAACCATGAATGGCCAACTGCATACAGCAAGTGCCGTTACTGTGAAAAACGTGCTGCCCGGGGTTGACGTGGAGTACCTCTGGGACGGCGGGTCAGTACGGTACAATGTGCATGCAGCAGCCGGCATTACACCGCCAAACCCACTCTTTAGTGTAGCCGGTGGAACGGTGCGTTCCAACGGCAGCTCGATTACCACCACCGGTGGCAACGGCTCTGTGAGCATGACCAGTCTGGCTTCGTTCCAGGGTGATACCAGGCAGCCGGTACCCACATCGGTTCGTGTTGTGGGCAACACCTTTGGCTTTTCCACGCCGCAGCGCATTGTAAATAATAGCCTGCTGGTAGATCCCATCGTCCAGGCAACAGGCATTACCGGTAATGCTGAAAGCAAAATCACCTGCATGCGCAGGCTGCCAAACGGTGGAATTGTTGTAGCCGGATGGACATCGGCAACCTCGTTTACCGGCCTGCCTGACGGCATACCCAGCACGCGGACCGGTGCAGGTGAAGACGGCTTTATTATCGTGCTTGCAAAGGACCTACACACTATTCAGCACATAGCCTTCCTTACCGGTGCCAAAACCGACAAAATCCTGGATGTAACCGTAAACTCAAAGGGCGACATCTTTGTAGTTGGCTCAACAAATTCAGCCGACCTCCCGGTCTCAACCATCAATGTTGGCAAGAGCTACGGCTCCGGGACCGACGGCTTTATTGCCGGTTTCAAAGGCGACCTCTCAAAGCAAATCCTTGGTATGTACCTGCCCGGCAATGGCGATGATGTTGCATCGGGTGTTACCGTTAATTCGTTCGACGATGTTGTTGTTTGCGGCACCACCTCGTCCACCAGCGGCATTCGCGCCGAGAAAAACCTGAATACCGAACACAAGGGCGATACTGACGGCTTTATTTATGTGGTAAATCACTCGCTCATGTATGCCGACTTGTTTACGCTGCTTGGCGGCACCGGCACCGACTCGTTCGCTCGCGTTGCTATCGATAAATACAATGCCATAGCTGTCTGCGGGACAACTACTTCTCTCGACTTCCCCACCTTCCCTAAAAAAGTTGACGATGGTGGCGATGATGGCAAAGGAGGCGGAATTGAGCCGGCCATGATGGATCAAGGCAAGGACTGTTTTGGCCCGGAACCATACGGAGGGAAATCAGATGCACTCGTGGCTCGCCTCTCCGCCGCCGGTGAACTGCAGTTCTCCGGGTATTTTGGCGGTAGTGGAGCCGACGAAGCAGTAGATTTATTTAGCGACGCCGACGTTGGTGTTTACATTGTTGGTAGAACAAAGTCGCCCACACTCCCCTTCCAGGATCCAACCACCGCATACGGTGCCGGATGGGACGGATTTGTGGCGCTCATATCGTCTGACGGACTGCGCGTTAACGGATCAGCATTCATCAGCGGTTCCGGTGACGAGCTTGTAACCGCATGCGTACAAACCAACGGAACCATCGGCGCCGTTATTGGCACAACATCATCACCCGATTTCACTGCTACCGGTTCCGGTGCTACCGGCAACCCCACGGGGCAGACAATGGGCTTTGTTCGTATCCTCTCGGCCAGCCTCCTCAAATACAGCTCTACACTGGCTGTACCAAACAAACAGATGCAGCCAACCGGACTAATTGTTGACGCCGTGGGCGACATTGAGTTTGCAGGCAATATCATTGACCCCAATTCTGAAACCACGACCGAGGTGTTTGGTGCTAAGTGGGCCTTTGGTCAGCTAACTTACCAGGGACCAACCTCCAAGGAAGCAATTTGCGCCGGACAGCAGGTAACTGTTCGCTGGGTTACCCAGGACCTGGACCCGCAGGTTAATGTGTTTGTGGATTTCAGTACTGACAACGGGACCACATGGACTGAGGTTGGCACTAAACTGAAAGGTAAAAATTTCAACTATACCATTCCGCCTACCATTCCGGAAAATTCCGTATGTAGGTTTAGGGTTCGGACCGAGCGCGGTCATACCGCTTCAACTACCGACCCGCTGACAGTAACCATACCACCGGTTATCACAACCCAGCCGGCAGGTAAGTCGGGATGCCCGGGTGACCAAATCTCCCTTGCAGTACAAAACACGGGTAATAATGTCACGTACCAATGGCGTAAAAACACACAGCCGATTTCCGGAGCCACGTCAGCCACGCTTACACTGCAAGCAGTGTCTGCCAACGATAACGGTTCGTACGATGTGCAGCTCACCAACGAATGTGGAACCACCGCCAGCCAGGTTGCAAAAGTTACAATTGCCAACGAGCCGGTGATTGATCAACAACCGCAGTCCGCTACCGTTGGCCTTAATTCAACAGTGGTGCTCAGCGTGGGCCTGAGCGGTACGGGTTACACCTTCCAGTGGAAGAAGAATGGTACCGAGATCGAAGGTGCAACCGAAGCAACCTACACTATCGCATCAACAACTGCCGATGACGCCGGAAGCTATACGTGTACGATTACATCGTCATGCGGCACCACAACCAGCAATCCTGCCACCGTAACAATCGATACATCTGTTGGCGTGAGTGAACAGCTTGCTGACGGCAGCACGCTTAGCATCCGTCCAAGCCCGGTAGCGGAGAGCGGTTACGTTCACGTGCCTGCACTTTTACAGCCGGCCGATCTCGTGGTGTACAACATGATGGGTGCAGAGGTGATGCGCATTCACCTTACACCTATGAATAATACGCAAACTGTGGCCATTGCAACGGCAACGCTGCCGGCCGGCAACTACACCCTTGTCCTGCAGGGCGCAGCCATTATGCGCACTGCCACCATGGTTGTGGTTCGCTAACTGTTGTTGAATTGTAACCCTTTGCAAAGGGGCTTGGGTTTCGGCCTAAGCCCCTTTCTCTTTATGTCCGGCATGGTACCCACAACCTGATACACAGCTATAGCAGAGTTTTTTCGTAAAATGTCCCCAGTGCTGTAACCCAATTAGGCATAACGGAGTTATGACTCGTAATCAGATGTCGTGCATCCTGTCACGATGTTGTTACCGGTTTACAGAAGCATATCACATTATTTGGGAACGTGTACATGAAACGACTACAACTACTTGGTTTACTGTTCACCATTGGCGTCATCCAGGCTGCTGCAGTACCAAGAGCAGAGGTTTTTATCAGGAACAGCGGGCAGTGGCCAGCATCGGTTTTGTATGGTGCCATGGTACCGAATGGTATGGTTTGGATTACTCCAACCGGACTGACGGTTGACGTGCGGACACCCGGTACCGATGGCGTGGCTATTTCCTCGCCCGTTACTTACACCGTGATTGGCTCAAGGGGCTCTGCCAGCGTTATTGAAAAACAGAACCCTCAGGGTCCCACCGTATCTGTTTTTGGCAACGGCATGAACGGCAGACTGCACACTGCCGAATCAGTAACCATTACCAACGTATTGCCCGGCATCAGTATCGAATATGTCTGGGATGCCGGCACCATCCGGTACAATATTCACGCACAGGCCGGCATCACGCCGCCCGTACCCTTCTTTTCCGTTACCGGCTCCGGTACGCTGGGAGTACACGGAACCGTCACCACTACGCACACACCAAACGGGAGTGTGGCAATGCAGGGTGTTGCATCGTTCCATAGCGGACACAACACCCTGCTGCCCACCACCACAAAGGTCAATGGGAATACATTTGGTTATTCGGTGTCCGGACGCTCCCCTGCCAAGGCGCTAACCATTGACCCGCTGGTAATTATTACCGGCATTGCCGGCAATGCCACCGAGCAGGTTACCGGATCGGCACGGATGCCCGACGGCTCGCTTGCTATTGCGGGGTGGACCACATCGACCTCCTTCAGCGGTTTACCCCAAGGCGTTACTGCTGACCGCAGCAATGCTGCCGCCGAAGATGGTTTTATTGCCATCCTCTCTCCTGATTTGCGCACACTTACCCATATTGCGTTTCTTGTTGGCGACAAAAGTGATAAAATAAATGATATTGCCATCCGCAAGGATGGAAGTATCTATGTTACCGGGGCCACAACATCGCAAACCTTCCCGCTTGCCGGAACACCCGTAGGTCAGCTTCGTGGCAAGGATGTGGATGGCTTTATCGCCGGCTTTTCGGCTGACCTTTCGCAACAGAAACTTGGTATGTATCTGCCCGGAAACGGTAACGATGTTGCCACCGGCATTACTGTTTCGTCAATGGGCCATATTGTGGTTGTAGGCACAACAACATCAACACAGGGGCTCACGGCTGCCAAGGTGCTTGTGGATTCCAACTCAGGCGGTACAGACGGTTTTGTGTACGTTCTGAACAGCAGCTTGCTGTACTCTGAGTGGTTTACCTACGTAGGTGGTACCGCCGATGACTCTTTCTCGAAGGTGGCGCTGGACCGGTTTGACGGCATCTACGCCTGCGGTACTACAAAATCAGCGAACCTGCCTACCTATCCACGAAAGCAACTGATATGGCAGGGTGAATATGACGATAACGGTGAAGAAATCTGGGTCGAGGTCGGACGTGACTGCTTTGGTCCGGTTGCGATTGGCGGGAATAGTGACGTGATGGTTGCTAAATTTAATTTCTCCGGCCTCATGGAATATTTGGGATACTACGGAAGTCCCGGTGCTGACGAGGGTGTTTCGCTCTATGCTGATTCTGAGGTTGGCGTGTACATCGTTGGCACCAGCGATTCACCTGGACTGCCGCAGCAGAGCCCCAAGCACCCGTACACCGGCAAAATTGATGTGTTTGTGGCTGTGATCTCGGCAGACGGATTCAGAGTTTCCGGTTCTGCCTATCTTGGCGGTAGCAATAACGATTATCCAACGGCATGTGCCCGCGTAAATGGAGCGATTGGCGCGGTTGTCGGCTATACCGAATCAAATAATTTGGAACCGTTCGGTCCGGGTGCTGTGGTACCATCAGGAAAACCCGGCGGATTTGCCGCAATTCTTTCTACCAGCGAAACCTCGTTCATCACCGGAATCAACGATATTCAGGGCTTAACGGTGCCAACAGGAGTTAGCGTGGACGGGTATGGCGATATTACCATTGCCGGTAATCTGCTCCCGCGAAGCCCCGGAACCGATCCGTCCAATATCTTTGCGGCAAAGTGGGCGTTTGGTGTTCTGAACTACGTTAGTCCGGATGGTAATGATGTTGTATGCGCCGGGAATCCGATTACGGTGAAATGGATTACTGAAAGTCTGGATCCCACATTGCCAATGGAAGTTAGTATGAGCACCGATGCGGGCTTAACATGGTCAGTAATCGGTTCAGAGGTCATCGGAACGTCATTCACCTACAAGGTCCCCGATAATCTGCCGGCATCAGCGCTCTGTAAGTTCCGTGTACGCAGTGCCCGCGGTCACTCTGTAGAAACGGTCGAATCACTGCCATACCAACAGCCTGCCCGAATTGTATCGCAGCCTCAGAGCTCATATCCGTGTCCGGGTGCAAAGGTGTTACTGCAAACAGAATCGCTTGGTGATAACGTGCAGTACCAGTGGCGCAAGAACAAGCAACCCATTATTGGAGCCACCGGCGCCACCTACGTAATCCCAACAATGGAAGCTCAGAATAGCGGAACCTACGATGTGCTTGTCATTAACGGGTGCTCGTCGCTCACATCCGATCCTGCCGTTGTAGAAATGCTTGACAAACCGGTTATCGACGCACAGCCGAAGTCGGCAACCGTTACGGAAGGACAACCCTTTGAGTTGTCAGTTATGGCAAGGGGCTCTAACCTTACGTACCAGTGGTATAAGGATGGCCAACCGCAAGCCAACCTCACCGAACCGGTGATCATTATCTCGGAATCAACACCGGAACAGTCAGGCTCGTACACGTGTACCATCACGTCGGACTGCGGCGAGGTAACAACGGATGCTGCCGTTATCGTGATCGAGAAAAAAGTTATTGACCATGTTGCCGAAGCATGGCCTGCAGGCAGCGTCCTTACCGTACGTCCGATGCCGGTGGGTAATGCCGGTGTTGCCGAAGTTCCGGCTCTTGCGCAGGCGGCCCGGCTTTCAGTGTACACGCTTCAGGGTACCTGTCTGTTACAGATTCCCGTCCCTGCAGCCGGTACCCCGCAACTGATTCACATCCCTGTGGCATCGCTGCCCGCTGGTTCGTACACGCTGGTCCTTACCGGCATGTCGCAGACCCTTACCACTCCGCTGATCGTTATCCGCTAAGCACGCAGCTTTCCCTGATCACTAAGCGTGCGGGCAATTGCCCGTACGCTTTTTTTTGTGACGTTGCCGTGCGTTTACATCGGCAACCTGCGTGTGCAACAAGCATCACAATGTATCTACCGACCGATGGTTTGTCGGCGCACATACAGGTACGCTATGCCAACGGCGGCTACCATCGGAAGAAAGTAAACCCACTGCTGCACAAAAACATGCGGATAGAACGCGACAGCGAAGCCCATGCCGAACACGGTTCCGCCAAGGTGTGCCGCATGACCAATGCTGCCCTGCATCTTTTGCGCACCAATCACGCTATAAGCCATGAAGGCGGCAGCCGTTATCCACGCCGGAATTGCGATCGGAATAAAAAACACATACATGCCAAGCGTCGGAAACAGTACAGTTACTGCGCCAATCACGGCACTTACGCCACCGCTGGCACCCACCGCACGATAGTCAGCAAGATTACGATACATCACCACCGATGTAAACGATGCCACAAGCACGCCGATTACATACAGCATTCCAAAGCGCCAGGTACCGATCATCGTTTCAAGGAAGCTGCCAAATGACCATAGCACAAACATGTTAAGCAGCAGATGCATCCAGCCGCCATGTACCAGTGCCGATGAAAGCAGTCGGTACCATTCGCCGTTCAGGATTGCAGATGTACTGAGCAGCAGGCGCTCAAGCACAGCGTAGTTACGGAATGCCATTGCTGTTACAATAGACGTAGCCGCAATAGTGAGCACCGTAAATGGCGCCGCTTGGAACAACTCATTCATGTGCAATAATAACCACCCCGCCCTGCCGTGCTTCCGGTACACAATGGGAGGTGCCCCCTTACGGTTGCACCTCCCGATTTCCTGTTGTTGTTTCCTTGGTTATTCCGAAATGCTGAACGGCAGCACAGAGGCCTGGTTAATACCCATCTTCTGTTGTAATTCGGTGATCCTGCGCTGTAGTTCGGCGGCAGCCTGCTGCATACCCTGGTCAGCATTCATCGGATACTTGCTTTGCAGCGCCTGAGCAGCCGCCAAAGCCCCTTTCAAATCACCCGACTTTTCAAGACGGGAAACCTCCACATCATCGGCAAGGTAGGCAAATACCGGCTGACGTGTGGTGGTGGCAAGCTGGTTATAGTAGTTCTTGGCTTCTGACCACTGCCGAAGAACCATGCACGCCTCGGCCGCATACCGTCCGGGCTGCATATCCTTGTCGGCCTGCGGCTCAACGGCAATCAGCATCGGCTTATCAAGCAGTACCCTGGCACTTGTCAGCGCCCGTGTTGCAAGGGCACGAGCTTCCGATGTATCGTTACACAGTTCGGCAAACTTTGCCATTTGCAGTTCGAACGCTACGCCCATCGGGAACCTGTCAAGCGACAGTTTCTGATTCATGGCTTTCAGCACCTGTCCGGCACGAAGCGTATCCTGTTCATCGTACAGCAAGTAGGTTGCATATTTATAAAAAACATTACGGTAGTTCAGAACGTATCCGCGATGCACATCGTCATAATACGTTGGTCCGCCACCCAGATTTCTGAATTTCAGCCCCTGATGTGGTTCTTTAAAGTACTCGTCGCCATCCAGGGTTTTCATGATAGCGGCTTCCATGCGTTCGCGGCTGACGCCCTCGCCCACCGACGAGCGCTGGGGTACGGGGCAAACCCGCAGGCACATACCTTCCAGGCGCAGGAAGTCACCCAGACCTACAAACTCATCGGCCCATTCCGGAGATCCAACCGATGTACTGAAGTACACCGGACGTTCGAACTTCGTTTGCTCGATGATATCGCGGACCAGCTTATGCTGTACGCCGATAAAGTACATCATCCTGCCCTGGTCGTCCTGCTGCCGCCGTGAACCGCGGAACGTCCACCGCATCACACCGGCATTAATGACAGACGGATCCTTGGTGTACTGTGCCAAGATCTCGGGTTTTACCGGAACTTCTACAACCTGCTCGTATCCGAACTCCATGCCAAGCGCCTTGGGATCTTCCTCGCTCACCCTCAGCGATTCATCGGAGAACGACAGTGGGATTTTCTTCGTGCCGTGTGGCGTCTGATTTTTTAACTGATCAACATACCACGTAGTTTGTCCAAGCGACAGGTTAACGATGCGGACATCCTGCCGGACGCCTGCAACATCCTGCAGGTACCACACCGGGAAGGTGTCGTTATCACCGTTTGTAAAGATGATTGCATCTTTATCAGCGCTTTGCAGGATGTTATATGCGTAGTCGAACGCCATGTAGTTACCGGCGCGGGAGTGTACATGCCATTCCTGCCAGGCCATGTTCAGCGGGAGAACGGCCAGGAGGACGGCAAACACGCCGCCCTGGAGGGCAACGTTCTTGCGGACCTCGCTCAGCAGGCCAAATGTGCCGATACCAATCCACATTGCCCATACAAAGAACGACGCCACGTAGAAGTAGTCGCGCTCCCGTGGCTGCGGATTCTGCTGGTTCTGTTGCAAGGCTGCCAGGATGCCTGTCATTAAGAACAGGACAAGGAAGATACTTGCCATCCGTGGATCGCGTTTAAAGTGAACGATCAAACCATACAGGCCTATCAGTAATGGCAATGCCCACAGGTTCACCGGCCAGTCCTGACCGAACCCTGTTTTATGCGTCCAGTACTCTACCGTACTTGCCGACGTTGCCAAGGGAATATATGCCGGCGCATCCTGCCTGTCACTCACCCTTCCGCTGAAGTTCCACAGGAAGTACCTCCAATACATGTGATACGCCTGATAGTCCCACATATACTTGAGTTCGCCCGCTGTATTCACCTTGGTCTTGGAGTAATCGGGCATGCGCATTCTGGTACCATCCTTACGCGTAACCACCTTGGTAGCAATCTCATTCCATTTTCCAGCCTCAAGGTACGCCTTGCGGAAGCGCGGATCGGTTTGGTAGCGGCGGGGCCACATTGGCGCTTCGCCGTACTGTTCACGTCCAAGGTACGACACCAGACCCGAGAAATCCTTTGGATTATTTTCGTTCATCGGAGGATTACTGTTGGCCCGGATCATGATGTGGGCATAGGTGCTGTAGCCGAGCAGGATAAGCAGAATACTGGTTGCGCTGAGCGACACCATGCCCTTGTTCCGGCGATGTCCCCACCATGCCAGCCACGCCGTCCCGGCAATCAGCAGGAGTCCAACTACCGGCATCAGCGCGTTATCTGAAATCGGGAATTCGCGTGCTTCGGTACGGAAGAACGGGAACGTGCCGGCAAAGAAGGCCGGGAAGCGCATAATCACAAAGTAATAAACAATAACAAATGCTGCAACACCTACCAGACCCGTCAGCACAAGCCCCTTTACACTCCATTTGTACTTACGCAGATAAATCAGCAGTACCAGCGAGAAAATCGCAAGGATAGAGAGCAGGTGTACACCTACCGACAAACCAATAAGGTAGGCAATTAACAGTAAATATTTTTCATTACCGGGATCGTCGGCCCTCTCACTCCAAATCATCATCAGCCAAACGATGAGGGCCACGAACAGTGACGACGAGGCGTACACCTCGCTCTCCACGGCATTAAACCAGAACGTATCGGTAAAGGTGTAGGCAAGAGCCGCCATTGCACCTGAGCCCAGCACCAGAAGCTGATTGCCGAAGGTGTCAAGGGGCTCCAGGAAGAAGTGCCGGATCACCTTTACGGTAATCAAATACAGCAGTAGCACCGTCAGCGCACTTGCCACCACACTGAGCATATTCACCCGCCATCCTTCGTCGCCAATCGGAATCAGGTTGAATAGCTTTCCAACCATTAAAAAGAGTGGTGCTCCCGGTGGGTGCGGTACCTGTTGCTGTACCGCGGCGGCAGTAAACTCACCACAGTCCCAAAACGGTACCGTTGGCTGCACGGTCAGCGTATAGGTTGTAAAAGAAACTACAAACACTAAGGCTGCAAAAACATAGTGCAGCATTCGGGAATTGTTCTGCATAGTCAGAATTCTGGGTTTAAATGAAGTAGCGAATTTAGGCATTTCTGGTGGAATCGGCCCCCCGGCCCCCTCCCCAAACGCGCACGCGCGTTTAGGGAGGGGGAGATTCACAAAATTTTGTATATGCAACCCGTAGGGGCGGCCCCACGTGGCCGCCCGTCCCATGTGGCCGCCCGCCCACGTGCCGCCCACCCATGTGGATGTCCATTCCACGTATCACCCATTATGCGTGATTGCCAATTTTGGGTGGTGCATTTTTTCCCACATTGATTCGTACGTGCGGGTTTCCCACCCATACGGTTTAATGTTTTTATGATGTTTGCGGACGACCATATGAAACCGCCATTTGGGTGGGCGGCCACATGGGGCCGCCCCTACGGTTAACGCGTTGTTTTGTGATTCGCTGGCGGGGGTGCAGGGTTGGGGGAGGGACCCGGGAGGGCCAGGGTCGCCCCTACGGGTTTATCCCGCCCACTGCGAACTGCATTGGTTCAAGGTCCTGGGGGGCATTCCCTGAATTCATAAACTTTATCATCACCACACAGTCGATGGGGGCCCAGGCGTATGCCGGGTGCAACGTACTATTCATTTCGCCGGCAGGTGATACGGTGATTGCGGCACCGGCGCGAATACCGGGGACGGCAACGCGGGCAATAAAGCTGCCGGTTGGCTCAATAACCGGAAGGTCGAGTTCGGTAAGAGCGTGAATCACCGAGGGGGCCGGCTGGCTGGACGTGGGTGATACCGATGCGTCGGCAGACGATAACGTCTGCGATGTAGCTGGTACATCATACGAGAGAACCGTGCCGGTATCGGTTCCCTGCGCCATAAGTTGCAGCACCATCTGCTGTCCGGGCGCCAGGGTAGGAATCTCGGGCAACTTAAGCACAAAGTTGCCCGAGGTGTTTGGATTCCGGATTTCTACGATACTGCTGCCATTGTGCAGCATGATACCGCTGGTAACAACCCGCTGAGCTGTGGCAGTGCCAACAGCAAGCAGGATTGTTAATAAAAGATAGGAAGCAGACCGTGAGCACATGGCATAGCCCCTTTCAATAATTATTTAGCAGTTTTCTTCTCCGTTGTGGTAACGGTTGGTTTTTCCGGTTTTTCACCCGGGTTTACAACTTCCACCATGCCCATGCATTCGTAATAATTAGTCAGTGCTGTAGCACGGCACGACGCTCCGGGAGTTTCACTCTGGGTGGTATTTGCATCCTTTGCACTGGTGACAGCAAATCCTTTTCCGGATTTTGACGGGTCAACCGCACCAGGTTCGCCCTGGCGTCCACAGTTACGCATATCGGCAACAAGCTGTCGAGCGCATTGCCGGGGCGATACAGGCGGACCTCCAGCCTGAATGGCGGCCGAGGCTACCAGCAGCGTGATGACCGTTGTCGCGAGAACATTCAGTTTCTTCATACAACATCCAATTGATAGTGTGTTGGTAAGTGTTATTCTGTGTTAAGGGGCTTATGGCTGACCAGTTATTGATACGAGCAGCCACTTAGTGCCGTTGTGGATTGCGGTAACTAAGACGGTTTGGCCTGAATTGGCAGATCCAAGTACAGCAACATTGTCTTCGTTACGAATGTTCAGCGTTTGTGTACCATTGTTAATGACTTCAACATAGACGATTTGTCCGGTGGTACCGGCCGGCATCGTGATGTAGTCACCTAATGTTGCGGTCGTTGATGTAACCTTTACGTACGATGCATCAAATGCGGCAAGGGTTGCATTCAATACTGTCTGTGCGGTCCCTGCACCTACAACTACCTTGCTGCCAAGTGTGGTGGTGTTAGCGGTATTGCCAATGGTTACGTTACCGGTGGCAGTACCGGTTCCAATGTTAGTAGCAGCAGCAAGTGACGTATTGATATTGGTTACACCGAGTATTGTATGCACGTCTGCAGCATTATCGCCAAGGTTTGTGCTTCCGGTAGAAGTAACTGTTCCGGCCAGCGAAATTGCACCTGCGTCCGTTTGCGTTAAACCGCCGGCTGCAGGAACTGTCCAGCGTGTTGTTCCGCCGGTCTCAATGTTTAATTCATAAGTGTCATTGGTGCCCAGTGTACCTGTTGTGCCAAAGCTGTTACCGCCATTTACCCAGGCACTACTGCCAAGCATGGTTGCAACACTGGTTGTGCGGAGATTACCTGACCCATCTACGGTTACTAAGTTGTCGGTAGCGGCACCGGCAGGGATATTGGGGGCGGTGATGGTAGGTGAGTTTATAGTCAGAGCGTTACCAGCAACGTTGTACCCAATGGTGGTTACCAATCCTGTATTAACGGTGTTAATGTTGGTTGTACCGGTAATGGTGTTGGTACCACCTTCTATAGTTACAGTATTGCTGCTATTGCCAACGAGTACGTTTCCAGTAGCACTGTTGGTAGCAATTTCTGTCATCGCTGAACCGCCAAAGTTGATCCGGGTTCTGCCTGTGAGAATGTTGAAATCACCGATCATGTTGTTTTGAAAAGCTTGAATGGTTACCTGATTATTTGTGCTACCAGTATTATAACCAATAACAGTTTGACCAGCTTGGTTTAGATTGTTAATTCCTACAGAAGGTGAAGTTACATTCAAGTTGCTAAGAGCATTGGTTCCGGTACTGAGCGATATCGTAGCGGCTGCTGTTGCATTTCCCAAAATACTTATTTGACTTCCGCTAATTGAGTGGGTTTTGTCTAAACCGCCAATATTGGTACTTCCGGTAGCAGCAATATCACCAGCGAGGGTAATAGCACCCGTACCGGTTTGGGTTAACCCGCCGGCTGCAGGAACTGTCCACCGTGTTGTTCCATTGGTTTCAATGTTTACTTCATAGTTATCATTGGTGCCCAGTGTACCTGCTGCGCCAAAACTATTGCCACCATTTACCCATGGCGTACCACCCAGTATGGTCGTGATGCTTGCTGTGCGAAGAGCACCGGCATTACTCGTTACTACGTTATCGCCAACAGCACCGGCCGGCAGGTTGGGGGCGGTGATGGTAGGTGATCCAAGAGTAATAGCATTTCCACTATTACCAATGGTTACAGCACCGGTAGTGGTTCCGGTGCCAATTCCAGTGGAATTTGTACTTGCCCCATGGTTTATTAATAGCAAAGGACTACTTATTATTGTATGTGTGGGGATAGCATAGATACGTGACAGGCTGGCTCCGCTCTGCGCCGTTAGATCAAGTGCGCTTGATGATGAAATCGTAACTTGTCCGCTTCCAGCTCCGGTATGTCCAATTAACGTTGTGCCACCATTGGTAATATTAATACCTACATCACCACGAAGCCTAACAATATCTGCGTCATCATCTCCAAACAAACTGTTGCCATTAGAAGTGAACTGACCTTGGAAGGTAATAGCACCCGTACCGGTTTGGGTTAACCCGCCGGCTGCAGGGATGGTCCAGCGTGTTGTTCCATTGGTTTCAATATTAAAATCGTGGTTGCTATTGGTACCAATTGTCTGGTTGTTATCGGCAACGGTATTCCCGCCCAGCAGCCAGGCAAGGTTACTAGCACGTACCCATTCGGGTGCCGTACCGGAGCTGTTCATTTGGAGTACTGTGCCTGGTGCTCCTGCTGTTAATACAGTAGGCACATTGCCGACACCATAGACCAGGCCCCCTGACCCTAAATCCAATGTGGCGGCATTACCAGAGCCATTGGTAACCATTAACCGGCTTGGGGTGAGTGTGCCCGTGGGCGACACAACCAAAGTGCCACCGGAATTTGGAAACACAATGTTATGCAATCCCGTAGGTGCAGTACCGGGCTTTAACAGCCAGGTGCCGCCTACAGCACCGGCATTGATATTGTGAACTTGAATCTGGGTTGGCTGTTGTGCAATGGCCGTGGTAACGACGAGTGCGGCTGCAGCAAAACCGGAAAGAAATTTTAGTATTCTGTTTTTCATGTGTTTGCCTTTCAATTTTCGTCGTTATTAGTTACCAATTACAAACCAGTTTGTACCATCGCTTACAAGTGTGCGGGATGTGTTACCGCCACCGGCTATGGTAATCGTTGCTACACCGTCAACCGTTACGGCACCCGGTGGGTCGATGGTAACATTATTTGTGTTGGCCGACTTGATAACCAACATGCGTCCGGCGGCTGCTGCGGGTAGGGTTACTGTAATATCAGCAGTGTTGTTACAGATCACAACATAGTCTGCATCTGTTAGTGTCACGTTTGCGGTTACTGTTTGTACCTGTACATTCACTGCCCGACCAAACGTGGTTACAGCACCCATCGAAACTGTGTTCGCACTGTTACCAATGGTTACAGCACCGGTTGAACCTGTACCAACGTTGGTAACTGCTGTTCCAGATGCGTTAATGTTGGCTGCTCCAACAACGGT
>WBZO01000648.1_pt1 | contig 31797 bp, 26 predicted proteins | sample 5204261 | NCBI WGS metagenome assembly WBZO01 (sample SAMN12412400, study PRJNA552823) | activated sludge metagenome | isolation source: activated sludge from anammox sidestream of wastewater treatment plant... | place: USA: North Carolina | collected 2017-09
GAAGATCGACTCGATGCGGCCGCTTCGTTCGCGCGCCGCCATCAGCGAGAGGATGGCGCCCTCGCCCGCGTTGCGGACGGCGCCCAGGCCGAAGCGCACGCCCTCGGGCTCCACCGTGAACCTCAGATCGCTGCGGTTGATGTCCGGCGGCAGGATGGGCACGCCCAGTTCGCGGCACTCCCCCAGGTATGTCGTCAGCTTGTCGGTGTTCTGTGACTCGATCGTGAGCAGCGCCGCCATGAAGTGCCGGGGGAAGTTCGCCTTCAGGTAGCCGGTGTGGTAGGCGAGCAGCGCGTAGGCCGTCGCGTGCGACTTGTTGAAGCCGTAGCCGGCGAAGTGCTCCATCAGCTCGAAGATTCGCGTCGCCTTCTTCCGCGCGAGGCCCTTGGCGACGGCGCCCTCGACGAAGCGCGCCTGCTGGGCCTTCATCACCTCGGGGTTCTTCTTCCCCATCGCCTTGCGCAGCACGTCGGCCTCGCCCAGGGTGAAGCCGCTCAGGTCGCGCGCGATGCGCATCACCTGCTCCTGGTAGGCGATCACGCCGTAGGTGTCCCAGAGAATCGGCTCGAGCTGCGGCACGACGTATTCGATCGGCTTCCGCCCGTGACGGCGCTCGATGAAGTCGTCGACGACCCCGCCCTTGAGCGGGCCCGGCCGGTAGAGCGCGTTGAGCGCGATGAGATCGTCGAAACGCTGGGGGCGGGCCTTGCGCAGCGTCTCGCGCATCCCCGAGCTCTCGAACTGGAACACGCCGAGCGTGTGGCCTTCGGCAAACAGCTGATAGGTCTTCGCGTCCTCGAGCGCCAGCGAGGCCAGGTCGATCGTCAGCCCCTCGGTGCGCGCGATCTCCGCCAGGCAATCGGTGATCAGCGTCAGCGTGCTCAGCCCGAGGAAGTCCATCTTGAGGAGGCCCATCCGCTCGACCTCCTTCATCGCCCACTGCGTGACGATCTGATCCTTGCTGTCCTTGTAGAGCGGGGCGAACTCGGTGATGGCGGCCGGCGCGATGACGACGCCCGCCGCGTGCACCGAGGCGTGCCGCGAGATGCCCTCGAGCCGGCGCGCCACCGCCAGCAGCTCCTGCACCTTCGCGTCCTTCTGTTCCAGCTCCTTCAGCCCGGGGCTCTCCTCGATCGCCTTCTCGAGCGTCATGTCGAGCGCGGCCGGGACGAGCTTGGCCACCCGGTCGGCCTCGGCAAACGGCAGGTCCATCACGCGCGCCACGTCGCGCACGACGGCCTTGGCCTTCATCGTCCCGAAGGTGATGATCTGGGCGACGTTCTCACGCCCGTACTTGCGCGTGACGTACTCGATGACCTCGCCCCGCCGCCGCTCGCAGAAGTCGATGTCGATGTCGGGCAGCGAGACGCGCTCCGGGTTGAGGAACCGCTCGAAGAGCAGGTCGAACTCGATCGGGTCGACGTCGGTGATGCGCAGGCAGTAGGCGACGAAGCTGCCGGCCGCCGAGCCGCGGCCCGGCCCGACCGGGATGCCGCGCTCGCGCGCGTAACGGATGAAGTCCCAGACGATCAGGAAGTACCCGGCGTACTTCATCCGCTTGATCATCTCGATCTCGTACGCCAGGCGGCTCTCGTAGGTGTCGAGGCCGTGCTTGAGCGCCCCACGCGCCGCGAGCTCCCGCAGCCGCGGGAGCCGCTCGAGGAACCCCTGCCGCACCATGTGCTCGAAGTAATCGTCCAGGGTGAACCCGGCCGGCACCTCGAAGTTGGGCAGGTGGTTCTCCTTCGAGTCGAGGTCGACGAGGCAGCGTTCGGCGATGCGCGCGGTGTTGGCCAGCGCCGCCGGGAACTCCCCGAAGACCGCCGCCATCTCCTCCGGCGTCTTCAGGTAGAACTGGTCGCCGTGGTAGCGCAGGCGGTGCGCGTCGTTGACGCTCTTGCCGGTGCCGATGCACAGCAGCACGTCGTGGGGCTTGGAGTCGTCCTGCCGCAGGTAGTGGACGTCGTTGGTCACCACGAGACCAAGACCGAGGCCGGCGCCGATGCCCGGGATGGCCTGGTTCACCTTCCGCTGCTCGTCGATGCCCTGGTACTGCATCTCCAGGAAGAAGTTCCCGGGGCCGAGGATGTCGCGGTACGTGGCGGCCGCCTGCGTCGCGCGCGCGATCTGATCGGTGCGGATGCCGGTGGCCACCTCGCCCTTCAGGCAACTGCTCAGGCCGATGAGCCCGCGTGCGTGCTGCGCGAGCAGGTCCTTGTCGATGCGCGGCTTGTAGTAGAAACCTTCGGTGTAGCCGGCCGACACCAGCTTCACGAGGTTGTGGAACCCTTCGTTGGTCTCGGCCAGCAGCACCAGATGATTGGCCGTCTCGCCGGGCGTCCCGCTCCTGGTCCGGCGGTCACCCGGCGCGACGTAGACCTCGCAGCCGAGGATGGGCCGGATGCCGTGCTTCTTCGCCGCGTCGTGGAAGACGACGGCCGAGAACATGTTGCCGTGCTCGGTGACGGCCAGCGCCGGCATGCCCAGCGCCCTGGCCTGCTTCATCAGTTCCTCGACGCGGCAGGCGCCGTCGAGCAGCGAGTACTCGGTGTGCAGGTGCAGGTGAACGAATTCGGTCATGCCTCGACGGCCCCTGGATGCGATGTGCGGCGCGGCGCCAGTCCTATTCGGCGCCACGTGCCGTGGGCGGCGTCTTCCGATTATCGGCGAGCCAGCCGCTCTTTGTGCCGGCAAGCGGATTGGCCGCGATCCCGACATCTGCTCGCGCGCGACCCCGATGCCGGACGGCCCGCGCCGTTGCACGCGTCAACGGGGACACGCCGTGAGAACGAGGATTGAACCGCGCCGGCTTCAGCGCTCCCGGCGTTCCGGTACAACAGCGAACGTCGAGCTACACGAACAGCTGCCCGCTGGCCACGGTCACGGCCTCGCCGGCGATCTTCACGCGCAGGGAGCCGTCCCGGCGCTCCCATGCGGCATGGACCAGGCCATTGCGGCCGATCTCGATCCCCTGCTCCGCCAGGTAGCTGCCGCTCGCTTCCTCCGCATGCCTGTGGCGCGCGACATGGGCCGCCACGCTGCCGTTGCCGGAGCCGCACACCGGATCCTCGGGCACGCCTTCTCCGGGCGCGAAGGTGCGGACGCGGTAGTCCGCTTCGGGCGTGGCCGGTTCGACGAGGAACACCGTTTCCGACAGGTTCATCTCCCTCGCGATTCGCTGCATGACCTCCCCGGGGATGCCATCGGCGTCGAACACCACGGCAGCGGGGTTGCCATGGAGGGGGCGATGAGTGAAGACGTCCACCTGGACGAAGTCGACGGGCATGAACTCGGTCTCCAGAGATGAGGGGACACAGGCACTCCATCAGGCGGAAGCAGTGACGGGGACGCGCTCGCCGCCAGCGCCTTCGCCACGGCCGTGCGGTCACCAGGGCTGGTTCGCGGGGCCGACCGTGAACTCGTTGACCGTCGTGTCCTCGGGCTGGTCGATGGCGAAGGCGACGACGCGGGCGATCCGGTCGGGCGAGATGCCGTACCGGTCGTAGATGCCCTGCATCTGCTCGCGCGTCTGCGGCTCGCTGATGGTGGTCAGCAGCTCGGTGTTGATGGCGGCCGGGTAGATGGTGGTGGTGCGGATGTTGGTCCCTTCCATCGCGGATTCCATGCGCAGTACTTCCATGAATTCGCGCACGAACCATTTGGTGCCGCCGTAGACGGCGCTCTTCGGATAGGCCTTGAGGCCGGCGACCGATGACGTCGTGATGACGTGGCCGGACTTCCGGGCGATGAACACCGGCAGCACGGCGGCCACGCCGTTGAGCACGCCCGTGATGTTGACGTCGACCGTCCGGTGCCAGTCGTCGATTCTGAGCGCAGACAACGGCGAGTTGGGCATCAGGCCGGCGTTCAGGAAGATCACGTCCACGCGGCCGAAGATCTCGTTGGCCAGCTCGACGATGCGGACGTTGTCTTCGGGCCTGGTCACGTCCAGCGTCTGGTACACCGCCTGGCCGCCGCGCTGCCTGATCTCGCCGGCGATGCGCGCGAGGCTGTCCGTACGTCGCGCGCCGAGCACGACGCGGGCCCCCTGGCCGGCAAGCAGCCTGGCGGTGGCTTCGCCGATGCCCGACGATGCGCCGGTGATGATGACGATCTTGTCTGTGATCATGCGGGTTCTCCACTGTCAGGCCGCGGGCGAGGCGGGCGACGCGAGCGTGACCACCGCGCAGCTACGCTGGTCCGCCCGCCTGGCCGGGGACGCGCCGGCCGGTCAGCATCGCACTGCGGCGGGGCCGATCTGGCGCGGGCGACACAGCACGAACGCCCATGACGGGTTCGACATTGTCGAGCTGAGAATCTGGTCGGGCCCTGTCACTCCCACTCGATCGTCGCAGGCGGCTTGCCCGAGATGTCGTAGACGACGCGGTTGATCCCCCGCACCTCGTTGGTGATGCGGGTGCTGATGCGCGCGAGCAGATCGAGCGGAATCGGCGCCCAGTGCGCCGTCATGAAGTCGGTGGTCTCCACCGCGCGCAGCGCCACGGCGTGTTCGTAGGTGCGGCCGTCGCCCATCACGCCCACGCTCCTGACCGGCAGGAAGACCGCGAACGCCTGGCTGACCCGATCGTACCAGCCGGCCCGGCGCAGCTCGTCGATGAAGATGGCGTCGGCGTGGCGCAGCAGATCGGCGTGCGCGCGCGTGACCTCGCCGAGGATCCGGACGCCGAGGCCGGGCCCGGGGAACGGGTGGCGGAACACCAGCTCGCGCGGCAGGCCGAGCTCCAGGCCCAGCGCGCGCACCTCGTCCTTGAACAGGTCGCGCAGCGGCTCGAGCAGGCGCAGGTGAAGCGTGTCGGGCAGCCCCCCCACGTTGTGGTGGGACTTGATCGAGTGCGCCTTCTTCGTCTTCGCGCCCGCGCTCTCGATCACGTCGGGGTAGATGGTGCCCTGCGCCAGCCACTTCACGTCGGGCATGCGGGCGGCCTCGCGCTGAAACACCTCCACGAACAGCCGGCCGATGATCCTGCGCTTGGACTCCGGGTCGGTCACGCCGGCCAATGCCGCGAAGTACCCGTTCGAGGCATCGACGTGGATGACCCGCACGCCGAGGTGCGAGCGGAAGGTCTCCATCACCTGCGCCGCCTCGTTCAGCCGCAGCAGGCCGTGATCCACGAACACGCACGTCAGCGCGTCGCCGATGGCGCGATGGATCAGCGCGGCGGCCACCGACGAATCGACGCCGCCCGACAGCCCGAGCAGCACCCGGTCCTTCCCCACCTGCTCCCGGATGGCCGCCACCGCCTCGGCGACGTGATCGCGCATGTTCCAGTCGCCACCGCACCCGCAGATCTGGTGCGCGAAGCGGGCGAGGATGTCTGCACCGCGTGGTGTGTGGGTCACCTCCGGATGAAACTGCACGCCGTAGTAACCGCGCGCCTCGTCGGCGATCGCCGCGATGGCGCACGCGGCCGACGATCCGATCACCTCGAACCCCGCCGGCGGCTCGATGACTCGATCGCCGTGGCTCATCCAGACATCGAGCGAGGCGTGCCCGCCGTCGTCGTGCCGCTCCGCGATGCCGCCGAAGAGGGCCGACTCGCCGGAGGCGCGCACCTGGGCGTGCCCGAACTCCCGCACGGCGCCTGCCGCGACACGTCCGCCGAATCGCGCGGCCATCGCCTGCATGCCGTAGCAGATGCCCAGGACCGGTACGCCGAGCCGCCACACCGCCTCCGGCACGCGTCCCGCGCCCTCGTCCTCCACGCTCGACGGCCCGCCGGAGAGCACCACTCCCTTCGGCGCGAACTGCGTGACGAAGTCGTCGCCGACGTCCCACGGGTGAAGCTCGCAGTAGACGCCCGCCTCGCGGAGGCGGCGGGCGATCAACTGGGTGAACTGCGAACCGAAATCGAGGATGAGCAGTCGCTGGTGCGCCACGGGTAGCCGTCCGGCCGGGACCGCAGGCCGCCTCGAGAGGCCGGCCGGCAGCCTGCAGGGGTGCCGGTATTATAGGGCGTGCCCTCGACGACCGCGACCACTCCGCGCCGTGCCGTCCAGCGGTTCCGCTGGCCGGCCGGCACCTGGGCGCTGGCGCTCGCCGTCGGTGCCGGGTGCGGCCCGCTCGCGGCCAACGCGGCGGCGCAGGCGCGGCCGGCGATACGTCAGCCGTTCACGCCGCCGGTGTTTCCGGCCGAACTCCGCCGCGCGGTGCCGCTCGGCGCGGGCCCGTCGGCTCCACTGGCCGCCGATGGCCGCCGCGTGTTCGTGCCGCTGCGATCCGGCGCGCTCGCGGCGGTGGACGTGGACGCTGGCGAGACAGCCTGGCGCGTTCCCCTTGCGGTGACCCGTCCGCCGGTGCTGGCGGGAGGCCATCTCCTGGTCGGCACCGTCGACACCCTCGAGGCGCTTTCACCCGCCACGGGCGAGAGCCTCTGGCGGGTGCCGCTGGCCGCCGCCATCGTGGCTGGCCCCCTGCTCAGCGGCGACCTCGCGATCGTCGTCCTGGCCGGCGGCGAGGTGGCTGCGGTCGCCGCCGCCGATGGCGCCTCACGATGGAAGACGTCGCTGGAGGGAGCACCGGCAGGAGTGGGCGCGGCCGATGACGACGCGCTCTACCTCGCCCTGGCCGACGGGCGGATCGTCTCGCTGCGCGCGGCCGACGGGGCGCGTCGCTGGGAGCAGCGCGTCGGCGGCGGGCCCACGGGCCTGACGGTGGCACAGGCACGGCTCTACGTCGGGTCGCTCGACAACTTCTTCTACGCGCTCGATGCCTCCACGGGCCGCATCCGCTGGCGGTGGAGGACGGGTGGCGACATCACGGGCGCCGCGGTCACCGACGCCAGCCGCGTGTACTTCTCCTCGCTCGACAACCTGTTGCGCGCGCTGGATCGCAACACGGGGGTTCAGCGGTGGAAGCGGCCGCTGGCGGCGCGCCCGGTGGTCGGCCCGCTGCTGGTGGGATCGACGCTCGTGCTGGCGGGGCTTTCGCCGGAACTTCAGGCGGCCTGGGCCGACTCCGGCAAGCCCGCCGGACGGTATGGACTCGATGCGGATCCCGGCACCGGACCGCTGATGGTACCGGGATGGTGGGTTGGCGAGGATCTGCTGTGCGTGGCGACCGCCGAGGGCTCCCTCGTCCTGCTCGGACGGCGCCTGTCGCCGTCGGTCGCGGTGCCGGTGGCTCTGCCCGGGGTGTCGGTGCCGGTTACCGTGACACCGCCGCAGTAGTCCCCTCGAGTTCCTCGGCCACGACAGAGGCCAGGCGCGCGACGCCCTCGCGGATTCGCTCCGCTGAGGCCAGGGAGAACGCGAGCCGGAGCGTGTTCGTGCCGGTGTCGTCCACGAAGAACGCCCCGCCGGCGACGTAGATCACGCCGCGGGCCATCGCCTTCGACAGCAGCGTGCCGGTGTGCACCGCCTCCGGCAGCGTCGCCCACAGGAAGAAGCCGCCGCGCGGCCTCACCCACGACACCCGCGACCCGAGCGCCGCTCCGAGGGCGTCCTCCATGGTCGTCCGGCTCTGCTGGTAGTAGGCGCGCAGCTTCGGCGTCTGGCTGGCCAGCACGCCGCGACGCACGGCCTCGATCACGACGTGCTGCGTGAAGTCGCTCGTACAGAGATCGAGGCACTGCTTCGCCGTCTCGAACCTGGCGGCCAGCGCGGGCGGCGCCGCCATCCAGGCCACGCGGAAGGCCGGCGCGAGCGTCTTCGAGAAGCTGCTCAAGTACACTACGCGCCCTTGCTCATCGTCGGCCTTGATCGGCCGGGTGTCGGCCGGCCCGGCCGCGTCCTCGAAGTAGAGATCGCCGTAAGGGTCGTCCTCGACGATGAGCACATCGTGGCGTGACGCCCACGCCAGCAGCGCCCGCCGCTTCTCGAGCGAGAGCAACAGCCCCGTCGGGTTCTGGAAGTTGGGAACCACGTACAGGAACTTCACCCGGCGGCCCTCGGCCCTCACGGCGGCCAGCTTGCGATCCAGGTCGCCGAGGTCGATGCCGTCGGCCTCCTGCCGGACGCCGACGAGGCTGGCCTGCACGTTGCGGAAGGCCGTGATGGCGCCGGTGTAGCTCGGCAACTCCACCAGCGCGACGTCGCCGGGATCGAGGAACACGCGGGCGACGAGATCCAGGCCCTGCTGCGATCCGGTGGTCACCATCAGTTCGTCGGCGGCTGTTTCGATCCCCCGGGCGCGCATCAGATCCTGGACGACCTCGATCAGGTCGGGCAGGCCGCGTGTCGGGCCGTACTGGAGCGTGACCCGATCGCGCGCCCGCAGGATGTCGTCGGCAATCGCGCGCAACGGCTCCCACGCGAAGTTCACGGGAGCGGGATAGCCCGGCGCGAACGAGATGATGTCGGGGTTCTGCGCGGCTACCGTGCCCATCTGGCGAATGGCCGATTGCTGCATCCCCGCGCCGACGCGTGACAGAAAGGCATCGTAGGTCATAATCGCGCCTCCGTGAATGTCGTGCCCGCACCGGTGGCGGACGGTGCGGTCCTGTAGAGCGCCAGGTAGGCGCCCAGTGCGGTGAGCCCGAGGTACTGGAACACGAGTCCGCGCACCAGCCATGCGATGGCCTGCAGGGGGAACGCGGCGAACCCGATCAGCGGAACGAAGGAGACGAGACCGAGCCCGGCGGTGGCGATCAGCGATGCGCCGGTGGCGACCACGACCAGCGCGAACAGCAAGAGGAACACGATGCCGACATCGCGCCCGCGCTGTTCCAGGAAGGCCGCGACGAGGCGCACCGCCACACGTACGCTGCAGTCTTCGACGGTCACGGCCATCTGCAGCAGCAGGTAGAGCAGGTTCACGACGGTGATCCACAATACGAGCATCACCGAACAGATGGCGGCCACCACGGTCCAGCCCATGGCAAACCCGGCGCCCTCGACGACGCGGTACCCGCCGAACACGACGGCGAGATAGAGCCCGCCCGAGAGCAGGTAGACGCCGAACAACGCCGCACCCAGGCGCAGGTACCGGCGGAAGAATCGCCGGCATCCGGCGAGGAAGGCCTCGACGCTGTAACCCGACGCGCGCGCGAACACGGGAACGCGCAGCGGGAGGTTCTCGATCCCACCGGCGTTGCGCTCGCCAGCCGCCAGCACCGACACCGTGCCGCCCTTCACGAGGAATCCCAGCACGCCCCCTCCGGCGAGCGCGATGGCCAGCGCCACGACGAACGAGACGAAGGCGAGCGGCTGCTCGACGAGCGTCGTGCCGACCGCGGTGACGATGTCGCGCGCGTCGCCGCCGACCAGTTCACCGATGTCACGCCCGAGGGTCATCGCCGCCAGCAGCACACCGGCGGCCACAGGCACGCCGAGCAGCAGTTTCACCGTCGATTCGGAGACGAACTGGATGAGGACCACCGGCCAGTTCGCGGCGGTGACCAGCGCACCGCGTTTCAAGGTTGCCTTGAGGGTGACGAAATCGCTCATGGCCGGGAGGCCGGGATGCGAGGGACCGTCGTGGTGAGGTGCCCCGGGCCGTCCGATGCGCCGGTTCTCGCGGCCGTTGCCCGCGCGACCACCGGCCGGAGTGGCGAGAGTATATCACCCGCCCCGAAGTCTCCCGGGCGGGCGCGATACACTGGGCGGGACTCGATCGGCGCTGATTCCGTGTCCGTGATTCCCCCTCTCCTTGCGCGACTCCCACGGGAAGCGCCCGTCTGGGCGCGCGCGGGCTTCGGCATCGCCCTGGTGCTGCTGGTGCTCGGCGGCGGCTTCCTCGTCGAGCGATGGCGCTTCGGCCGCACCGACGAGGACGCCCTTGCCCTGCTCGAACGCAACGTCCGGCGTGAGGTGGCCGGACGGGCGGCGCGCCTGCGCACCCTCGCGCGCCTCATCGCCGACAACACGCAGATCGTCGCGACCCTCGCGCAGCCGGGTCTGCCGGGTGACGAGGCCTTCGCCGTCATCGACCGGCTGGCCGGGCCCGGCGCGCCCACCGACCTGTCGGTAACCGTCAACGGCCCGGACGGGCAGGTGGTGGCCTGGCGGGGCCGGCCGGCATCGCTGCCCCCGCAACGGCTCAACGGGCCCGCCACCGTTTTCATCGCACCGGGGCCCACGGGGCTGCGGCTGGTCCACGTGGAGCCGGTCACCCAGGCGAAGACCGGCCGTCGGCTCGGCGCCGTCTCGGCCGAACAGGTGATCGGCGCCTTTCCCGGGGGAGCCGGGACGGCAGGCGATGCCCTGCTGGATGCCGCCCCGGTGTCCGTCTCGGTGTACCTGCGGGCCGTGCCCGTGACTCCACCCTCGGGCCTGGCGACGTTCGGCGTGGCCGCGGCCGGCGGCGAACCGCTGTTCACGGCCGCCGTGCCACTCGACGACCTCGGGCTGGCGCGCGAGGCGTTGCGCGCCGAGGTCTCGGGAATCGCCGCCCTGTGCTTCGCGCTCACACTGGCGGCGCTGGCCGTCGGCTTCACCGGCCACGGTGCGCCAGGCGGCTATCGCAGCCCGCTGGCCGCCGCCGGGCTCATCGTCGCCGCGCGCGCGGTGCTGTGGGCTGGGCTGCCGTCATCGTGGCGAGAAGGCGTCTCGACGACGATGCCGCCGGCGCAGTCTGCCGGGGGCTCGGACCTCGACCTGCTGCTGACGGCACTCATGGCGCTCGGGCTGGTTGCCGTCGCCTTCGACGTCGCCGAACGCTGGCGCCTGGCGCGTCGCGCGCGACGGCGGACGGTGATCACGGCCGTCGACTTCTTCACCTACGCAGGCACCCAGGCAGTCGCGTCCCTCCTGGCGTGCTGGCTGGTACTGGGCTTCGAATGGGTGCTGCGCACCCGTGTGCTCGCCCCCGGCTACTTCGGCCTGGACCTCATCTTCCTGCCGCTGGATCTCTCCCGGGCCATGCGGTTCACGGGGCTCGTGCTGTCGCACGTGGCGGTGTGCTGGACCGCGGTGATCCTCCTGCGGGTTGCGCTCGCGCCCTGGCGACCAGGCGCATCCTCGAAGGCGTTTGCGCTCCTCACCCTCTCGATCTGGCTGGCCGCGGCCTCGATTCTGCTGGCCACCGTTCCGGGCACCAGCGAGGTGTCGCGAGTGGCGGTGTTGCTGGTGGTGGGGTTGGCCGGCGCCGGTGCGTGGCGGTGGCGGCACGGCCTCGCGTGGTTCCACCACGGGTCGCAGGGACGGAGGCTGGCGGCCCTCTGCGCGGCGGTGGTCGTGCCGACGCTGGCGCTGCAGCCGAGTCTGGCCTTCGTCATCGAGCGGGCGCGCGAAGACACCGTCTCCACCCGGTTCGTGGCGCAGGTGATGCATCATCCGGCCGAGCTCCAGGCGACGCTGGCCGAGTCGCTCCGGCAGATCGATGCGATGCCGGCGCTCGCCGAGCTCGTCTCGACGCTGCCTTCCACTGCCGGCATCATCGGGACCGAGGCGGCGTTCTCCGTGTGGCAGCAGACCGCGCTCGCCCGGCGCAGGCTCACGTCGGCCATCGAGCTCTATGGATTCGACGGCCGGCTGGTCAGCCGCTTCGCCCTGAACTTCCCCGAGTACGCCTCACTCAACCAGCACTGGCAGAACGACGCCTGCGAGTGGGGCGAGGTGTTCGGCGAGGCCGCGCCCTTCGGGGCGGAGGAACGCCGCATGCTCCACGCCGAACGCGCGGTGTGCGACGCCGCCAACCGCCCCCGCGGCGCCATTGTCGTCCACGTGATGCTCGACTACGGGGCGCTGCCCTTCCTGTCGACGCAGAGCCCCTACTTTGCCCTCTTCCGGCCGGCACAGCTCCCGGCAGCGCCGGCCGAGGAGCTGCCAGGCACCGACGTCTCGCTGACGGTCTACGGATGGGGACGCACGCCGATCTACACGTCGACCGCGCGGGCCTGGGCGATTCCCCAGGAGGTGTTCGAGCGGATCTACCGGTCGCGCGAGCCGTTCTGGGCGCGCATCGACGCCGCGGGGCGCCGCGAGCGCGTGTTCTTCGCCAACGATCGCTATGGCATCTACGCCGTCGGCTTCCCCGAGATCACGTGGTTCGGGTTCTGCGTGCGGCTGGCCGAGCTCGCGGCGTTCGGCGCGCTGACGTTCGTCGTCCTGTACTTGCTGGCGTCGCTGGTCTGGCGGATCGTGTGGCCCCGGCCGGGGCCCGTCGTCTACCTCGCGCGGGAGATCCGCGGCAGCTTCTCGCGGAAGCTGTTCCTGGCGTTCGTGGCGGCGGCCGTCGTGCCCGTGCTGGTGCTGGCCCTGTCGATCCGCGTCTTCGTGGCCTCACGGCTGCGCGCCGAGGTGGAGGCCGAGGCGGCGCGGACCGCCGCCGTCGCGCAGCGCGTCATCCAGGAGACCCTGGCCACGCAGCGGCGCGACGAGGTGACGCCCACCGCGCTCACCGACGACGTGATGGTGTGGATCAGCCGCGTCATCGACCAGGACGTCAACATCTTCGTCGGGACGCAGGTGGCGGCCACCAGCGAGCGCGACCTGTTCGCGTCGGGGCTGCTTCCCACGCGCGTGCCCGGCGATGTCTACCGCGCGGTGGTCCTGCAGCGGCTGCCCTCCTACGTCACCGAGGATCGGATCGGCGGGTTGCGCTATCTGATGGCTGCCGCGCCGGTGCGAACCGGCGACGCGGACGCGATCCTGACCGTGCCGCTCGCACTGCGGCAACGCGAGATCGAGCGCGAGATCGACGATCTCGACCGGGGCGTGGTGCTCGGCGTCGTGGTGTTCGTCCTGGTGGGTGCGGGGGTGGGCTACTGGCTGGCGCAGCGGATCGCAGACCCGGTGGCGCGCCTCACCCGCGCATCGCAGCGCATCGCGTCGGGCGAGCTCAGCGCGCGCGTGTTCGTGCGCACCGCCGACGAACTGCAGCGTCTCGTCGAGTCCTTCAACAGCATGGCGCACGAACTCGAGCGGCAGCGGGCGCAGCTCGAACACACCAACCGGCTCGAGGCGTGGGCGGAGATGGCGCGGCAGGTCGCTCACGACATCAAGAACCCGCTGACGCCCATCCAGCTCTCGGCCGAACACCTGCAGCGGGTGCATCGCGATCGCGGCGCGCCGCTGAGCCCGGTGCTCGACCGCTGCGTTGACGTCATTCTCGGCCAGGTGCGGCTGTTGCGCCGCATCTCCTCGGAGTTCTCGAGCTTCGCCACCACGCCGACCGTGCGGCCCGAACCCACCTCGCCCGCGCCGCTGCTGCAGGAGATCGTCGAGCACTACCGGCTCGGCCTGGAGGGCCGGATCGACGTGCAGGCCGAGATCGCCGGCGATCTGCCCGTCGTGCTCGTGGATCACGTCCTGCTGGGCCGTGCCATCACCAACGTGATCGAGAACGCGCTGCAGGCGATGCCGGCCGCAGGCACGCTGCACGTGGCGGCATCCGTCGACGCGGACCGCGAACTGGTGATCGCGATACGTGACACGGGCGTCGGGATGGACGCCGAGGACGCCGCACGCGCCTTCGATCCCTCGTTCTCCACCAAGGCGACGGGAACCGGCCTGGGCCTGCCGATCGCCAAGCGGAACGTCGAACTCCACGGCGGGCGGGTGTCGGTCACCAGTGCATCCGGCTCGGGCACGACGGTCACCTTCCGCTTCCCGCTCGAGCGGTTGCGCCCACCGGCGGCCTGAGCCGGCGGCGTCCTCAGCGGGGACGCGAATCGGCCGCCGGCGGAACGCTGTCGGCCGTCTCGACCGGTCCGTGGCGACGCAGTTTCGTCCAGGCGAGGCCGATGAAGCCCGACAGCAGGTAGGTGTAGGCGATGACCGCCAGCGAGATCTGGGGGTGGGTGGTGATCGCGGCAATCACCAGGGCCATCAGGATGAGGTTGCGGTACGACTTGCGTGACCGCAGGTCGATGGTCTTGAAGCTGCGATACTTGATGGTGGACACCATCAGCAGCGCGGGCACCAGGACCATCGGCAGGGCGAGCACGGCCAGCCAGCCCTGGAGACCGTACGGGTAGGCGAACACCGTCGCGGCCGGTATCGCCGCGGCGGCCGGACTCGGCATGCCGACGAAGTAGCGTCGATCGCCAGGCGTGCCCGCCTGGATGTTGAACCGCGCCAGGCGGATGGCGGCCGCCGACACGAAGACGAAGCCTGCGGCCCACCCGAGTTTGTCGAACGGCACCAGCCCCCACCTGAAGGCCAGCACCGCGGGCGCGACGCCGAACGAGATGACGTCGGCCAGCGAATCGAACTGCACGCCGAACTCGCTGGTGGCGCCCGTCAGCCGCGCGATGCGGCCGTCGAGCATGTCGAGCACGACCGCCAGGCCGATCAGCGGCGCGGCGGTGGCGAACTCCCCGCGCATCGTGTAGACGATGCAGCAGTAGCCGCAGAACATGTTCGCCATCGTGAACAGGCTGGGCAGCAGGTAGACGCCGCGCCTGAGGCCGCGGCGTGTCCGGGCGGGCGCCGGCGCCGGCGCGCCGTTCATCGGGCAGGCCCCGTGAAGCGGGCCAGCACGGTCTCGGCGGCGCGAACGCGATCGCCGACGCGGGCGAGCAGCTCGGCCGATGGCGGCACGAACACATCCATGCGTGAGCCGAACTTCATCACGCCCAGCCGATCCCCGGCGCGGACGTCGGTGCCGGCCGTGGCACGGCACACCACGCGTCGCGCGAGCACGCCCACGATCTGGCGCGCCACCACCGTCCGATCGCCCTGGGTGATCCAGATCTCGCTGCGCTCGTTCTCGGCGGCCGACGCGGCATCGTAGGCCGGCAGGAAGCGGCCCGGGCGGTACTCGACGCGCTCCACCCGTCCGGTGAACGGGAAGCGGTTCACGTGCACGTCGAGCGGCGACAGGAAGATGCTGACCTGCTGCCACGCACCCGGCGGCGCGACGCCGGGCTCGGCGGGCCCCGCGACGATCACGCGCCCGTCGGCCGGCGCGAGGACGAGGTGATCGCCGGCCAGCGGCATGCGATCGGGATCGCGGAAGAAGAACAGCATGAAGCCGGCGGTTGCCGCGAGGGGAACCGCCCACTTCGGCCGCCTGGCCAGCACGGCCGCGGCTGCCGGTGCGAGGGCCCCGGCGATGAAGGGCAAACCAGCGGGATCGATACGCATGGGACGAAGGAAAGGAGGATGGTCCTGAAATGGCACGAGCGGACTCGCCGCCCGGGCGGGCCCGCTCGTCGCCTTGCCCGCGATGGCGTCCGGCCTACGAGGATGCGCCGGCGTGTTCGCGATGCCGGCGCATGATGTCCTCCATGCGATCCTTGAGCTGCAGCTTCCGCTTCTTGATGTTGACTTCCTCGATCTGTTCCTGGTCGGTCAAGTACGGCTTGGAGGACAACTGGAGGAGAAGTTCTTCGAGTTCGAGGTGCTGGTTGAACAACCCCCGGAATTCCTGATCGCTCTGGAGAAGGTAGTCCTTGAGGCCCTGCGAATGGGTGGGCATGGCAGCCTCCTGGCGAAGGGTCGTGGTGGGACCCGGGCCCCACCCTTGCGGGCACTGTATCACTCGTGTCCGGGTGTTTCAACCGACCCGGACGCGTCCTCACGCCACAGGATGAGAGCGTCTTCCGCGGGGTTCGTGTAGTACAGCGGCCGGCGGCCCCGCTGCACGAAGCCGAACGCGCCGTAGAGGGAGAGCGCGGGCAGGTTGGATGCACGAACCTCGAGTGTCGCGCGGGTCGCGCCCTCGCGGCGTGCGGCGGCGAGCACCGCACGCAGCAGGCCGCGGGCGACGCCGCGCCGGCGCCAGTCGGGCAGCACCGCGAGGTTGTTGACGTGCAGTTCGTCGAAGATCAGCCAGACGGCGCAGTAGGCCACGACCATGCCTGCGGCTGTACGGCACACGAACACCCGCGCCACGTCCGAGTGCTCCGCCTCCCACAGGAACATCTCGCGCGTCCAGTGGTTGACGAACGACGCCGCGTCGACGGTGAGCACGCCGTCGAGATCCCGCGCCACGTCGAGGCGATCGATTTCGAGGCCCGCCGGCAGGCGTTCAGCCGCCGACATGAGGTTTCACACCGCGCGTCGCGCGTTCGCGGGCGAGTTCGGCATCGGGACGGCGCACGTACAACGGTTGCACGGCGCCCGGCGCTCCCGCCTCGCCGAGCGCGGCGCGCCGCACGCCTATCCTGGCCATGACGATCGCCAGCGGTACCGCCGGGATCACCGATACCGCACGTGCGCCGTGCGCCAGCCACGCCGGCTCGCTTCCCTGCGCGGCATCGCCGCTCACCACGAGCGTGACGCCGGCGAGCGCCGGCGCCCAGCGGTCCGCCACCTCCGCCAGCGAGCCGACGGCCGGTGGCCCGCACGGCTCGAGCAGGTCGGAGACTGCCGGCGCGAACAGCTGTGCGAACACTTCGCCGCGCCGCGCGTTGGCGCACGCCGCGAAGCGCCGGTGCGGCGCCGGTCCGGCTCGATCGAGGGCGTGCTGTGCCAGCGCCTCGAGCGTGGACACGCCCAGCAGCGGGCGCCCGGTGGCCGTTGCCAGCCCCTGCATGGTGGCCAGGCCCACGCGCAGTCCCGTCAGCGAGCCTGGGCCCGCACCCACGACGAACAGCTCGACGTCGCGCATGGTGGCGTCAGCACCGGCCAGCAGCGCGAGCAGCCAGCCCGGCAATCGTTCGCCGAACGGGCGCGTGTCGGCCGGCGCCGACACGAGCGGCGCCGCGCCCGGCCGCAGGAAGGCGGCGCTGCCCGGAGGCGTCGTCGTGTCGAGCGCGAGCACACGCATGATGCGCGGGAAGTGTAACGCGTCGGGCTGCTATACTCGGCTCTTCCCGCAGGGACCGCCACGGCGCGCGAGCACGGTCCGCCGGGCCGCGCGGACCTGACAGCCGCCGATGTCGCAGTCTTCCCCACCCGACGCCGCGTCGCTCACCCCGGCGATGCGCCAGTATTTCGACGCGAAACGGCAGCACCGGGACGCCCTCGTGTTCTTCCGGATGGGCGACTTCTACGAGTTGTTCTACGAGGACGCCCTGACGGCGGCCCGCGCCCTCGACATCACCCTCACCTCGCGCTCGAAGGACGCCTCGGGCTCGGCCATCCCGATGTGCGGCGTCCCCCACCACGCCGCCGACGCCTACATCGCGCGGCTGGTGCGCAAGGGCTACCGCGTGGCGATCTGCGAGCAGATCGAGGATCCGAAGAAGGCCAGGGGGCTGGTGCAGCGCGCGGTGGTGCGGGTGGTCTCGCCGGGGACGTTCACCGATGCGGCCTACCTCGACGCGAAGGAACCGGCGTTCCTGCTGTCGCTCGCCTTCGCGCCGGGCGCCTCGTCGCAGGACCCGGCCCCGGCTGTCGTCGGCACGGCGCTCATCGACGTGTCGACGGGCGAGTTCTGGACGGCCGAGTACGCGGGTGACACCGGCCGGCAGGCGCTCGCCGAGGAACTGCGTGTGCTGGCACCGCGCGAACTGGTCGTGGGCGAGGACGTCGAACTCGCGGCGGCGCTGCCAGGGCTCGACGATCTCTCGATCCCGATCACGCGCGTGGATCCCTGGAGCTTCGACGCCGGTCGCGCGCGCGACGTCCTGCTCGATCAGCTGCGCGCAGGCGGGCTCGAGGGCTTCGGGCTGGCGAACCGGCCGTGGGCGGTGGCCGCGGCGGGCGCCCTGGTTCGGTACCTGCGCGACACGCAGAAGGCCGATCTCGCCCACGTACGGACGGTGTCGTACCGCGAGCACGCGGACGTGCTCCTCATCGACCCGACGACGATGGCACACCTGGAGGTGCTCGAGGGCGCGGAGGGCGGGCGTGACGGGTCGCTGCTCGCCGAACTCGATCGCACGCAGACCTCGATGGGCGCGCGGATGCTCCGCGGCTGGCTGATGCGGCCGCTGGCGCGGCTGGAGCCGATCCTCGATCGGCTCGACGCGGTCGAGGAACTCGCGTTCCGGGGCGCCGACCGGTCCCGGCTGCGTGACGCGCTCGGCGTCGTGCAGGACATCGAACGCCTGGTCTCACGCGCAGCGCTCGGCACGGCCGGACCGCGCGACCTGGCCGCCCTGCGGCGTTCCCTGGCGGCCGTGCCGCGCGTCCGCGCCGTGCTCGCCGAATGCCGGTCGCCGCTCCTGCTCAGCCTGCTCGCGAGCCTCGACGACCTCGCCGACGTGCGCGAGGCGCTCGAGGCGACGCTCGTCGAGGATCCGCCCGCGCTGGCCCGTGACGGCGGCTGCGTGCGCGACGGCGTGGACGCCGAACTCGACGCCCTGCGCGACATCAGCCGTCACGGCAAGGCCCACATCGCGGCGATGGAGGAGGCCGAGCGCGCGCGGACCGGCATCGCGTCGCTCAAGGTGCGCTTCACGCGGGTGTTCGGCTATTACATCGAGGTCTCCAAGTCGAACCTGCACGCGGTACCGCCCGACTACCTCCGCAAGCAGACCGTCGCCAGCGGCGAACGCTTCGTGACGCCGGCCTTGAAGGAGCACGAGGAGCGCGTGCTCGGCGCCGACCAGCGCATCGCCGAACGCGAGGTGGCGCTGTTCGAGGCGCTGCGGTCGCGCGTCGCCGCCGAGGCGCCGCGCGTGCTGGAAACGGCGCGCGCGCTGGCCACCTTCGACGTGCTGGCCAGCCTGGCGCAGGTGGCCACCGTCAACGACTACACCAAGCCGCACTTCCACGCGGGCGACGAACTGCTGATTCTCGAGGGCCGCCACCCGGTGGTGGAGCGGCGCACCCGCCATGCCTTCGTCCCCAACGACGTCACGCTCGACGGCGACCGGCACCAGGTGGTGATCCTCACCGGCCCGAACATGGGCGGCAAGTCCACGTACCTCCGCCAGGTGGCGCTGACGGTCGTCATGGCGCAGGCCGGCGCGTTCGTGCCGGCGCGGCAGGCCAAGCTGCCGATCGTGGACCGCGTGTTCGCGCGCGTGGGCGCGTCCGACAACATCGCGCGGGGCCAGTCCACCTTCATGGTGGAGATGCAGGAGACCGCGCGCATCCTGCACCATGCCACGTCGCGCAGCCTCGTCGTGCTCGACGAAATCGGTCGCGGCACGGCCACTTTCGACGGGTTGAGCATCGCGTGGGCGGTGGCCGAGCACCTCGCCAGCAGTCCCGTGGCGCGCCCGATGACGCTGTTCGCCACGCACTACCACGAACTCACCGACCTGGCCGACGCGCTGCCTCGCGTGACCAATGCCCACGTCGCGGTCCGCGAGTGGCGCGACGACATCGTCTTCCTGCGAAAGGTCCTGCCCGGCCGTTCCGATCGCAGTTACGGCATCCAGGTCGCGAGGCTGGCGGGGCTGCCGCCGGCCGTGGTGGCCCGAGCGCGCGCCATCCTCGACGCGCTCGAGGCCGATGAGCTCTCGCGCGGCGGACGACCGTCGCTGCACGCGGCGCCGTCCGAGCCCCAGCCACAACTGGCGCTGTTCGAGGCCGCCGCGTCGCCGCGGGATCACCTCGTGGCCCGGCTGCACGAGGTGGACGTGAACCAGCTCACGCCGCTGCAGGCGCTGCAACTGCTGGCCGACCTCAAGCGCGAAACGGAGACATAGCCGGTGAACGAACGGCCCGCCACGCTCGCGACGACGCTGATCGGCCGCGCCGATGCGGCCAACCGCTTGTACGTGCTCCATGGAATATACGGCCGGGGCCGCAACTGGGGCGCCATCGCCCGGCACCTGGCCGCACGTCGCGACGACTGGGCGAGCCTGCTGATCGACCTGCGGCTGCACGGCGACTCCCCCGCATTCGCCGCGCCCCACACGGTCGACGCCGCGGCGGGCGACGTCCTCGACCTGGAGCGGCACGGGCACGCAGCGCCGCGTGCGATCCTCGGACATTCCTTCGGCGGCAAGGTCGCGCTGTCGTTTGCCGCGCGCAGCGACGTCCGCCCGTTGCAGGTGTGGGTGATCGACTCCACGCCCGAGGCCCGTCCGCCAGACGGCAATGCCTGGCGGATGCTGCAGATCCTGCGTGAGTTGCCGCAGGCCTTCGCGTCGCGTCAGGAGGCGATCGACGGCATGCAGGCGCTGGGCGTGAGCGCGGCCGTCGCGGCGTGGATGGCCACCAATCTCGCGTCGGATGGCGGCACGTACCGATGGCGAATCGATCTCGACGCGATGGAGGCGATGCTGCGCGACTTCTTCCGCGTCGATCTCTGGGACGTCGTCCAGGCGCCGGCCACTGGCATCGAGATCGTCTTCGTGAAGGCCACTGATTCGACAACCCTGTCGGAAGATGCCTGCACGCGCATCGAGGCGGCCGGGCGCGCGACCGGCCGTGTCCGCCTGGTCAGGGTCGCCGGTGGCCACTGGCTGAACACCGACAACCCCGAGGCGGTGCTCTCGCTGATCGCGCGGCGCCTCCCCCGCCGCTGACGGCACGGACGGCGAGGCGACGATCGCTCGCGGCGGCCGGGGCGCGCCGCGTGCGCAAACGATTCTGTCCGTTCGACGGCGCGCTGAGGTAAGCTACTGCGCGATCCGAGTAACCCCCGCCCGAGAGGCCCACATGAGCGACGGACCCGGCTACCCCTTTGGTACCAACGTGCCCGCTGTGCCCCCCACGCCACCCGGGCGAACCGGCCCGGCCTGGGAGGGCGCGGGCGAGTTCGTGCAGCGCTACGTCGACACGGTGCGCGCGGTGCTGACCGACCCCAAGAGCTTCTACGCGAACATGCGCCTGACCGGCGGCCTGCAGGGCCCGGTGAGCTTCGCGCTGGTCGGGATCGGCATCAGCGCGGTGGCCGGCGCGGTCTACCGGTTCCTGCCGCTGGGGCGAGGCTTCGGGATACCGGGCATGGGGATGGCCGGCGGCGGCTTCGTCGCGGCGCTGGTGATGGCCCTGGTGCTGGGCGTCGTGGGGCTGTTCATCGGGGCGGGCATCTTCCACCTCGTGCTGTCGCTGCTGGGGGCGGCCCGGCAGCCGTTCGAAGCCACGCTGCGCGTGGTGGCTTACGGTGCGGGCGCGACCGCCCTGGCGGGCCTCGTCCCGATCTGCGGCAGCTTCATCGGGGCACTCTACGCCATCTATCTCTACATCGTCGGCATCGCCGACGTGCACGAGACCGACACGACGAAGGCGGCCATCGCGGTGCTGACGCCGGCCGTCGTGTGCTGTGTGCTGTTCGCCCTGCTGTGGGGAACCGTCGCCGCGCTGATCTTCGGCGCCGCGGCATCCGGCCTCCGCGGGTGATGATCTGGCAGTGGCGGCCGCTGCTGCCAGGCGAGACCGACCACGAAACCCTGTGGGCGAGCTTCGCCGCGGCCCTCGTGGTGATGTTCGCCGCCTGGGTCGCGTTCGTCGACTGGCCCCCGGTGATCTGCCCGATGCACGCGATCACCGGGTGGCCGTGCCCCACCTGCGGCGCCACCCGCGCGCTGCTCGCGCTCGTCGGGGGCGATCCCGGGCGCGCGCTGCGTCTCAACCCGCTCGTGGCGACGGGCCTGCTCCTCGCCGTTCCCTACGTCGGCTACGCCGCCACGGTCTCACTGCTGGGCCTGCCGCGGCTCCGGTGCCGTGTGAGCGCGCGCGGCGCCAGGCTGGCGCGCGTCGTCACCATCACCGTGATCATGGCGAACTGGGTGTTCCTGATCGCCGACGGCCGATAGTCGCGACAACTCCCGACGAGCAGCCGGGCCTCGAGGTGGCAACGGTCGGCGCGATCTCCCATCTGCCGTCGCCGCCTCCAGCGCCCGCCGGAAGCTTTCAGTGTGATCGTGGAGCGGGGGGCGGGAGGTTCCGAATCAGGCGACGGGCATCGGCCGTGAAATCCCCGTCGAGCGCGACGTAGCGATCCAGCGCCGCGCGCGCGCTGGCGCTGTCGTGCCGAGCCAGATGTCCGTATGCCAGATAGAGGTGGGCCTCCACGGCGTACGGAGCCTGATTCGAGGCCGCTGCGGCGTCCAGGTCGGCGAGGCCCTTGTCGGCGGCTCCCGACTTCAGATAGCTCACGCCCCGATAGAAGGCGATTTCCGCCGGCGCTTCCCCGCCGGACGCAGCCCGCGTGAAGAGATCGGCGGCCTCGGCGAACCGGTGTCGGGCATAGGCGTGGCGAGCCTCTTCCAGGGCAGCGTTGTCGCCGGCTGGCGCCTCCGCTCCGCGCAGCGTGAGCGCCAGCAGGGCTGGCGCCTCGAACCGTGCCAGCCGCGCCCAGTCGGGTTCGGTCGTGGCGTCGGGTGAACTGGCCGGGGCTGTCGTTGAGGGCGAGGACGCTGCGGGCTCCGGCGCAACAGGCTCTGGCGTTGACGGCCCGGAGGCCGGTCCCGACGGCTCGACGACCCGCGCCTGTGCCGGAACCGGCGCGCCGCGGGTCCACCACACGGCGCCAGCCGCGGCGAACGTCAGGACGGCCGTCGATGCGGCGATGGCCCACGGCTGCGAGTACCAGCGTGGTGCCTGGCGGTGAGGTGAACGGCTGTGGGCAGGTGCCGGCGGAAGTTCCGCCAGGACCGTACGGATGGCCGTCAACTCGTCGAGCATCGAGGCGCAGTCCTCGCACTCGAACACATGGCGTTCCACCGCCGCCATGGCTTCCTCGTCGAGTTGTCCCGCCACGTAACGCTCCAGCGTGTCGCTCCGCGCCGGTTCTTCACAGGTCATTCCGGTGCCTCGTGAACCAAGTGGGGGGCAGCCGCAATTCGTGACAGGATTCGGCGATCGGCCAGCCGCTGGATCACCCTGCGCAGGGCACGGGACTTTCGCGCACGCACCACGTCGGAGGAGAGCGCCATCGCGCGGGCGATCTGACCGGGCTTCTCGCCGTTGACCAGCGTCCGCAGGAGGATTTCGCGATCGGTGGCCTCGAGCTGGGCGATCTCGCGCCGCAGGAAGGCCATGCGCTGGGCGCCCTCGAAGTCCTCGTGCGGCACGGTGGCGGCCAGGTGCTCGCCGAGTTCGATCGTGATCGGCCGGCTGCGCTGCGTCCGCACGTGGTTGTTGACCAGGTTGCGAGCCACGCCATGGATGAAGGCGCCGAGGCGGTCGCCGTGCCGCAACTGCCCCTTGCGCAGCGCGGCCAGCACCGCCAGCATGGTGTCCTGGGCGAGTTCCTCGGCCGCGTCACGATTGCGCAGCCGGGCCAGCATCATCAGGTAGATCCGGCGCCGGTAGTGCGTGGCGAGGGCCTGCTCTGCCGCGGGATCCGCGGCCTGCACGCCCGCGGCGACGGCAGCCTGCCCGGCCGGGGTGGACAAGTCAAGCGACACGGGATCTCCCGCAGTCCATCGGGGTCATGCGGTGCTGGCGCAGGATCCTATCAGTGTTCGCACGCCGGTTGCCGGCCGGGTGGCCGTCTGCTCACCATTCAGCGAACAGGGCCCGCAGCTCGTCCAGTGCGTGCACGATCGCGTCGGGTCGCTCCGGGGCGACGCTCGCGTGCCGGCGGCCGAAGTCCACGGCCACCGTGCGGGTTCCGGCGGCCCGGCCGGCGGCGATGTCGACGGCCGTATCCCCCACCATCACCGCGCACGCGGCGGCGACCTCCAGGCGCGCCAGCGCCAGGCGCACGGGTTCGGGATCGGGCTTCTGACGCGTCACGTCCTCGGAGGACACCACCTCCTCGACCCGCGCCAGCAGGTCGACGTGATCGAGAGAGGCGATCGACGACCGGCGTGAACGGTTGGTCACCACCGCCAGCCGCATGCCCGTGCTCCGCAGGGCGTCCAGGAGCGCATGCGCGCCGGGCATCGCCCTGACCATGTCGAGGTGCCTCGACTGCCACTGGCGATGTGCCTCGCACAGGGCGTGCGCGTCCAAGCCGGGCGCGAGCTGCCGGTAGCACTCTTCGAGCGCGTGTCCGATCACGCCACGAAGGGCGGCCGGAGAGGCGGCCGGCGCGCCGGCCCCTGCCAGTACGGCCCGAAAGGCTCCGTGGATGTAGGCTTCGCTGTCGAGCAGCGTTCCGTCGAGGTCGAAGAGCGCGGCGACGATGGCCATGGCGCGGGACGTCAGCTGACGAGCAGGGCGAACTTGCCGACGTGGGCGCCCTCCTCGAGGGCGCGGTGGGCGTCGGCGGCCGCGGCCAGCGGAAACGTCGCCTGCACGACCGGGCGCCACGCGCCGCCTTCCAAGTGCGGCCACACGCGGGCGCGCACGCTCTCGGCGATGGCGGCCTTGGCGGCCACGGGACGCGGGCGCAGCGTGGAGCCGGTGATGGTGAGCCGCTGCTGCATCACGCGTGAGAGATCGATCTCCACCTGGCGTCCGCGGAGGAACGCGATCTGGATCAGGCGGCCCTCGGGGGCGAGCGCCTCGAGGTTGCGGGGCGTGTAATCGCCGCCCACCATGTCGAGGATGATGTCGGCGCCGCGTCCTCCGGTGAACGCCCTGATGGCGTCGACGAAATCCTCTTCGCGGTAGTTGACCGCGAGTTCGGCTCCCAGGCGCAGGCACGCTGTGCACTTGGCGCCGCTGCCGGCCGTCACCGCCACGCGCGCGCCAGCCGCCACGGCCATCTGGATGGCCGTCGTGCCGATGCCGCTCGAGCCGCCGTGCACCAGGAGCACCTCGCCGGCGGTGAGCCGTCCCCGGTCGAACACGTTGGTCCACACGGTGAACGTGCACTCGGGCAGCACGGCCGCCTCCACCATCGAAAGACCCCGGGGGACGGGGAGGCACTGGCCCGCTGGCGCGGTCGCGAACTCGGCGTAGCCCCCGCCGGCCAGCAGCGCGCACACCGCATCCCCCACGCGCAGCCCCGTGACCTCGTCACCAAGGGCGGCCACGCGACCGGCCACTTCCAGGCCTGGCACGTCAGAGGCGCCCGGCGGCGGCCGATAGTTTCCGAGCCGCTGGAGCACGTCAGGGCGGTTCACCCCGGCGGCCTCGACGGCGATCAGCACCTCGCCGCGCGCGGCGACCGGAACCGGACGCTGGCCGGGCACGAGCACGTCGGGCCCCCCGGGCTCACGGATCTCGACGGCGAGCATCGATGCGGGCGGTACGGCGGACATGCGCCATCTTGGCATGTCGCGCGCCTGCCGGTCGAATGACCGGCGATTCGTGCTCCCGCCCGCGTCTGAGCGGCCTGGCAGGAAGCCGCCGGCGTGTCAGCCGGCGCCCTCCCGTATCATGAGCGGATGCCCGCGGCATGCCAGCCTGCCGATCCTCGCCCCGCGCCGGAGACGCGACGCGAGGAATTGCGCGTCGAGATGCGACGTCTGCTGGCGCTCGCCGGGCCCGTGGTGCTGGCCGAGATCGGCTGGGTGGCGATGGGCCTGGTCGACACCGTGATGGTGAGCCCCCTTGGCCCTGCCGCGATCGGCGCCGTGGGGCTCGGTGGCAACGCCTTCATGGCGCTGGCGATCTTCGGCATGGGGCTGCTGCTCGGGCTCGACACGCTGGTGTCGCAGGCCTACGGAGCCGGTTGCCGGGAGGACTGCCGGCGCTGGCTGTTCCACGGCCTCGCCCTGGCGGTGGCCGTCAGCGTGCCGCTGACGCTGCTGGCGCTCACCGGCGTGCGACACCTCCACCTGGTGGGGCTGCACCCCACCACCGAGCGCCTGGCGGGGCCCTATCTTGGCGCCGTGACGTGGAGCCTGCTGCCGTTGCTGCTCTACGCCGCCTGCCGCCGCTACCTGCAGGGCATGTCGCTGGTGCGGCCGATCACCTTCGCCCTGGTCTCGGCAAATCTCGTGAACGCGGCCGCCAACTACATCCTCATTCACGGCAAGCTTGGCGCGCCCGCCCTCGGCGTGACCGGTGCGGCCTGGGCCACCGTGCTCTCACGCGTCTACATGGCAGGCGTGCTGGCCATCGCCATCGCACTGCACGACCGTCAGTCATCCGTGACGCTGCGGCGGTCGTGGGACGGCCTGCACCTCACCCGACTGCGCCGGCTCGCGACGCTGGGCCTGCCCGCCTCGATCCAGGTCACGCTGGAGGTCGGGGTGTTTGCGACCGCCACGCTGCTGGCCGGTCGTCTCGATCCAGTCGCGCTCGCCTCGCATCAGGTCGCGCTCAGCATCGCCTCGGCCGTGTTCATGGTGCCCCTGGGCGTGGCCTCGGCCACCGCGGTCCTGGTCGGCCAGGCGGTGGGCCGGCAGGATCCGGTTGGCGCCGGTCGGGCCGGATGGACCGCGCTGGGCGTCATTGGCGTGTTCATGGTGGCGGCCGCCCTGGTGATGGTCACGCTTCCTCGGCCGCTGTTGCGCCCGTTCACAGCCGACCCGTTCGTCCTGGCACTCGGCGCCCGCCTGCTCATCGTCGCGGCGGTGTTCCAGCTCTTCGACGGGTTCCAGGCCGTGGCGACGGGAGCCTTGCGCGGGATCGGCGACACGCGAACACCCATGGGGTGGAACCTGGTCGGCCACTGGGCCCTCGGACTGCCCCTGGGCTACCTGGCCGCCTTCCGGCTGGGATGGGGCGTGATCGGACTCTGGGCGGGGCTTGCCCTCGGCCTCACCGTGTGCGGCCTCGCCCTGCTGCGCGTGTGGTGGCTGCGCGTGCGGAGCCTCGACGCCTCCGCGCTCCCGGCCTGACCGGAGCCGACCGCCTCAGGCCTCGCTGCGTCCGCGCAGGAAGACGGGTCGCGTCAGCAGGAAGTACGGGATAGCCAGCGCCGCGAGCACCGCGCCGAGCCCGTACGCCTGGCGGAAGCCGTACTGCTGGATGACCCACCCCAGCGCCATCGACCCCGAGCCGATGCCCGTGTCGAGCGCGGCCAGGATGCCGCCGAAGGCGGCGCCGCGGCGCGCGTTGCTCACGTGCTTCATCACGTACGCGGCGAAGATCGGGTAGGCCGATCCGAATCCGATGCCGAAGACCACGGCCGATCCGAGAAACACTTCCGGGCGCCCGCCCACCGCGAGCAGCGCATAGGCGATCACGGTGAGCACCACGCAGGGCAGGAACGTCCGCACGTGACCGAGGCGGTCGGCGAGCCGTCCCGAGAACGGCCGCGAGAGCAGGACCGCGCCGGAGAAGACGGCGAACCAGAGCCCGCGCGCCAGGCCCTGCGAGTCGGCGTAGAGCGCCACGAACGACGTGATGCCGCCGTAGCCGAAGCAGTAGAGAAACAGGGTGACGGCCAGGACCGTCACGCGCCACTCGAGCACATCGCTGGAGAGCACGTCACCCAGGCGGCCCGAGCGGGAGTCCTGACGCGGCCGATCCTCGGGCATGTGCCACGCGATGCCGGCCATCGCGAGGTTGAGCACGCCCACCGAGAGACAGACCCAGGTCCAGCCGCGATCCAGCAGCAGGAGCCCGAGCGAGGGCGCCAGGGCCACCGAGAGCGTCGAAGCCATCCCCCAGTAGCTGATGCCCTCGGCGCGGCGCGATTCGGGCATCAGTTCGGTGACGTAGGCCCCCGAAGCCGACAGCAGCGCCGACCAGAGCACGCCGTGCAGCAGCACGGACGCCAGCAGCAGCCACACCGTCTGCACGACGGCGTACACCAGCGCGAAGCCCGTCAGGCCGAGGCTGACGCCGACCAGCGTCCGGCGCCGGCCCAGGCGGTCGGCCAGGGCCCCGGTGAAGGGCGCCGAGAAGGCCGACCCGTAGGTCAGGAACCCGAGCACGAGACCGGCGGCAGCCTTGCTGCCGCCGAGCTGAATCACCCGGTATGGGGCGGTGGGAAACAGTTGGAACGCCGACAGGAATACGGTGAAGCTGAACCCGCACATCCAGAAGAAGCGCGGCGTGAACAGGCGGTCGTCGCGGGCGTTCACGCATTACTTCCCGGCCGTGACCTCGTCGTAGGCGATACCGAGATTGGCCGGCAGGCCGAATCGGGGATCGGGCTGCGCGGGCGGTACCTTCGGATCGTAGGCGGCGAAGGCCGCCGGCAGCTTCGACGCCGTGAAGGCCGCGCGCGGCGTGCCCGCCTTGACGGCGGCCGTCGCCGCTTCGATCAGCGCCGTCAGGTAGTCGCGCATCGCCAGCAGGTCGGCGCGGGCGCCCACCACGGGATAGTCGTCGCCGGCATGGCCGAAGACGTACTTCGTATCGGCGTCGTGGGCCTTGACCGTCTGCTCGAGCACGACGATCCAGTTCGCGATCGACGCGCCGGCGGGCTTGTCGATGAACGGGTGACGCCGGTTGAACACCAGGTCGCCCATGTGTACCACGTTGGCCCGCTCGAAGGTGACGACGGCGTCCCCGTTGGTGTGGCCAGGCCCGAGGTACCGCAACGCGATCGTCTCCGGGCCGATCGTCTCGCTCCACGTGCCGGCGAAGGTGACATCGGGAAACGCCTGCGCCGGGCCCGACGGCTGCGCCTCCGCGGTCCTGCGCTGGAGCGCCGCGGAGTTCTCGTGCGCGACGATGTGGCGGGCGGCGGGGCGGAAGATGGCGTTGCCACCGGTGTGATCGCCGTGGTGATGCGTGTTGATCACGAGGTCGATCGTCCGCGAGGACCGGGCCCGCAAGCCATCCAGGCACACCTTCGCCGTGTCCGGAAACTGGGTGTCGACCACGACCAGGCCATCCGGCTGCACGAGGGTGCCGATGGTGCCGCCGCGCCCCTTGAAGATGCCGACGGCTCCCCGCACGCTCTCGAAGCCGGTCGCGGGCGGCTGGGCGGGAGCCGAGGCCTGGCTGCCGGCCAACCGCCCCGGCCAGAGCGCGAGGGCGGCGGCCGAAGCCGTGGACGACACGAGAAACGAGCGGCGGGTCAGGGCCATCGGATGCCTCCTGGAGCGCGAACGCGCATCACAGTATAATTCCGGCTTCGGGAACCGACGACCGCCCAGCGCCACGCGCGAGACTCGGCCTATCAGTATGAGGCAGGACGGTTGCGCCGTCGCGTTCCCCGGGCGGAGTACCGGCCCGCGAATTCGCGCGAGCCCCTCCGCGGGACGACATCCTGCATGGCAAAGTCCACTGTCGCGTTGCTGCGCACCTCGCCAGCCACCGTTCTCTCCGATTATCACGAACTGATGAACCTCGCGGGCTACCAGGACGTGGTCGCCCGCGACGCCGACACCGCGCTGAAGATCAATATCTCCTGGCACTTCTTCTACCCGGGCAGTTCCACCACCCCGTGGCAGCTCGAAGGCGTCATCCGGGCGATGAAGCGCGACGGGTACGACCCTGCGCTCATCCACGGCTGCCACAACCGGACGGTGGTGATCGACGCGCACCTCGGCGAGCGCGAGAACAAGCAGGTGCACGTCACCGACGCGCACGGCCTGCGCAACGTCCATCTCTACGAGGGCGAGGACTGGATCTCGATTCGAGACGCGGTGGGCGACCTGACGAAGCGTTTCCTCTGCCTCAACGACGTCTACCCGAAGGGGTTCATGATTCCCCGGCGCTTCATCGGGGAGAACATCATCCACCTGCCCACCGTCAAGGCGCACATCTTCACGACGATGACCGGGGCGATGAAGAACGCCTTCGGCGGCCTGCTCAACGAGCACCGGCACTGGACGCACCCGGTGATCCACGAGACCCTCGTCGACCTGCTGATGATCCAGAAGAAGATCCACCGCGGCGTCTTCGCGGTGATGGACGGCACCTTCGCCGGCGACGGTCCGGGCCCGCGCTGCATGGTGCCGCACGTGAAGAACGTGATCCTCGCCAGCGCCGACCAGGTGGCGATCGACGCGGTGGCCGCGAAGCTGATGGGCTTCGATCCGCTGTCGATCAAGTTCATCCGCCTGGCGCACGATCTCGGGCTTGGCTGCGGCGACCCGCGCGAGATCGAGATCGTGGGCGACACGGAGGCGGCCCGGGAGAACTGGCACTTCACCGGGCCCTTCAAGAAGATGACCTTCGCCTCGCGAATGCAGCACAAGATCTACTGGGGTCCGCTCAAGGGGCCCATCGAGTGGTCGCTCAAGACGGTGCTGGCCCCCTGGGCTTACCTGGCCAGCGTCGTCTACCACGACAGCTTCTGGTATCCGTTCCTCGCGAAGACCCAGATGGAGCAGGTGCTCGCCAGCGACTGGGGTCGCCTGTTCCGCAACTGGGAGACGGTGGAGGCCGACGCGCGCGGGTACGCCGACGTGGGCGCGCAGGCCCCGGAACTGCAACTGACCGGATGGAAGGCGTTCAGGAAGTCGCTCGGCCTCCTGGTGATGTGCGTGAGGGAAGCGCCCGAGTTCAGCAACCGCCACCGCAAGGTCGTGTCCTCGTAGGCGCCGGCCGCCCCGCCCTCCCACCGGCTCGCGAGCCCGATCAAGGAGACGATCCGCCATGTACGCGCTGGCCCTCATTCGATACCGGCGGCCCCTCGACGAGGTGCTGGCCCACCACGCCGCGCACCGGACCTACCTGCTCTCGCTGAAGGCCGCGGGCACGCTGGTCGCCTCAGGCCCGCTGGATCCCCGCAACGGTGGCGTGCTGCTGCTGCGCCTGCCCGACACGGCGAGCGAGAGCGACCTCGACGTCATCCGCGATGGCGACCCCTACTGGCAGCAGGGGGTTGCGCAGTACGAACTCCTGCGATGGAACGTCGGGATCGGTCGCGAGGACCTCGACAAGGCCTGATGCCGCGCCGGGACAGGGCGCGCGGTGTCAGATCACGACCGAGCGTGAACTCGAAGGGCTCGCCGCGATCCAGCGACGAGTCGAACGCATCGTCCATCTCCGGATGCTGATTACTGGCGGGGAGGCGGCTGGGCCGGCACGATCGGGTCCTGTCCTCCGTTGGTGATCATCCGGTTGAAGGCGGCCACATGGCCGGCCTCCACGGCCTTCAATCGCTCCAGTTGCCGGTCGAGTTCACCCGACAACGCCCGGAGGGCGGTGGCGAGCGCCCCATCCGGCGCGGCGTCGTCGGTGTCGACGCGGTGCGACAGCCCGGCGAGGCGACTGCTGATTCCCGTCGGCAGCGCCGCGGCGTCGCGCGGGCCCCGCTCCTGTCCCTGGCACAACGCCGCTTCGACCTCCGACAGCGCGCGCGCCGTCGCATCGGCCGCCAGGCCGACGGCCGGGCTCGTTGCGCGCGGGACCCGTTCGGCGATCTGCTTCTTCAGGTCACGAATGCGCAGCACCGCGTCGTGCGCATCGCTGGTGCGCTCGCGGATGAGGCGCGCGAGATCGAACCGCTGCCGGAGTTCCGCGAGGCTGATCGACGCGAGACCTGGCCCTGGCGTCACATCCAGCGGGACCTCGGCCACCTGGCCGAGCGCCGAGACGCGAACGCGGTACGCGCCGGGAACCGCCAGAGGTCCCGGATCGACGCCCGCGCGACAGGCGGGTGGGCCCGTCACCGCCGTGGGGCCGGCGTAGCGCAGATCCCAGCTGATGCGATGGACGCCCGCCCGGCGCACCAGCGCGCCCGGCAGCGGCGGCGCGCCTGCCGGTGGCGGCTGCGTGGTGGCGCCCTCGTCGTCGGATGCCGGTCCGGCACGCCCTTCGAACCGGCGGATCGTCCCGCCCTCGATGTCGAGAACCTCCAGCGTGACCGTTTCGGCGTCTCTCCCGAGTGTGTACTCAATCGTCGCCGGGACCAGCGGGCGCACGGCGGGCTGAGGGGCCAGCACGCGGAGTGAAACCAGGCCTTCATCGGCGTGGCCTCGTCGCGCGGCGGCCGGCGCCACAGGGCATGAGAAGACGGCCAGCAGGACGACTGCGGGCATGAGCCGGCAACGTGGGCTGGGATCGCGACGACAAGATCGCATGGGAGCGGCTCCAGAGATCCGGCGGCGCTCCAGAGGTGCAGGCCGAGCGCGGCCGGCGGCGGGTCGAAGCGTAGCCCAAGGCCACAGGGGCCGCAATGGCTGGTTCGCCGTTGCGCCGGCCCGCGGTCCTGGTTCGACGCACCGCCACGAGCCGGCGAGTCCTCGCATGCGATCGGACGTGGGGCCGGGTTCGATCGCTCGCCTGCGGGCGACCTCGTCACTCTCACACGATGCGCCTGTCGCGGACGACCACCGAGGCGGCGCGCACGAGGCGCCGGCCGGAGGGCGCATCTGGGCGATACTCTTCCTGCGATGCAGGTTCCCCCGATCGATGCCGCGCTGATCCGGATTACGCCGGCCACGGCACGGGCTGTGCCCTCGCTCGCAC
>WBZO01001761.1_pt1 | contig 31789 bp, 24 predicted proteins | sample 5204261 | NCBI WGS metagenome assembly WBZO01 (sample SAMN12412400, study PRJNA552823) | activated sludge metagenome | isolation source: activated sludge from anammox sidestream of wastewater treatment plant... | place: USA: North Carolina | collected 2017-09
GCCATCCGGAGACGAATCGATGCGGGGTCTTTTTGATTTAACCGGCAAAGTAGCTTTGGTGACCGGCTCCTCACGCGGACTGGGAAAGAGCCTGGCAGAGGGGCTGGGAGAAGCCGGAGCAACTCTCATCCTCAATGGGACCAATCCTGACAACCTGAACCGGGCTGTATCGGACTTGCGCGCTCGAGGCCTGGCTGCGCAGGGGATTCTTTTTGATGTCACCCAGCCCGATCAGATCCGGGCTGCCCTCGATGAAATCCGCAAGGATCATGATGCCATCGACATCCTGGTGAATAATGCCGGCATTCAAATCCGGCACCCGGCCATCGAATTTCCTTTTGAAGACTGGGATCGGATGATCCGGGCCGACTTGTCTTCGATTTTTTATGTGTCACGGCTGGTGGCACCTGGAATGATCGAGCGCCGTTCAGGAAAGATCATCAATATCTGCTCGCTGCTGAGCGAAGTGGCCCGCCCGACTGTTTCGGCATACACCGCGGCAAAGGGTGGAGTGAAGCTGCTGACCAAATCGATGGCGGTGGAATGGGGACCTTGCAATATCCAGTGCAATGGAATCGGTCCCGGTTACTTCGACACCGAAATGAACCGTGCTCTCATCGATAATCCCGAGTTCAATGCCTGGGTGTGCAAGCGGACTCCATTGGGAAGGTGGGGAGAGCCGAAAGATCTCAAAGGGCCGGTTGTATTTCTTGCATCCAGTGCTTCGGATTATGTCAATGGGCATATCCTGTATATCGATGGCGGGCTTCTCGCCGGTATCTGAAGAAAGGAATTACCTCGATGCGCCACTTATTCCCTGGATTGAAAGCTGTTCTCTCACTCGCAACTTTCCTCCTCATTTCTGCATCAACCTGCTTTGCTGCCGATTCAACGGATCTCAAGCCGGCCGGGCAGTGGGATTTCAATGGAGGCATTGAAAATCGGATGGAACCATCTCAGAAGGGGGTGTGGCATGGTGCTGCGCCTGTTTTCAAGGAGGACCAGAAGGGTCAGGCGGGCAGCGCGATCGAGTTTGATGGAATCGGTAACTGGCTTGAGGTTCCTCTTGATTGCCCTGCCGGGAAAGAAGATTTCACGATCACCGGCTGGTTCAGAATTCCAGAAACAATCGATGATGCAGCGGGCGACCTGCTGTCTTTGTATGATCCCAAAACACGCCATGGAATCAATCTGACCTTGCAGTCTTTTGCTGGAGTCGCCTCCGGTGAATCCAACAAACGCAACCTGCTGTTCGGCCTCGATGCCGATCGTCTCGATCCCTCCTGGACTGACAACGGACGCCCGGGAAATGCAGTCCTGGTCTATGCACTGGCTGTATTCGAGGGGAGCCTGTATGCCGGGACATACGAAAGCGGGGCTGAAGAAGCAGGGACTGTCTATCGATATCTGGGAGGCGATGACTGGGAATCCTGTGGCAGCCCGGATCAATGCAATTCGGTTACCTCACTGTGCGTATTTCAGGGAGCCTTGTATGCCGCTGTGTCCACATACAATGCCCAGGGATCCCAGCTGAATCGATCTGAAAATACCGCCATGGGAGGAAAGGTCTACCGTTATGACGGCGGCCGGAAATGGATTGATTGCGGGAGGCTGGGCAATGCCGAATACATTTTCGGGCTGGCAGAGTTCGATAATCACCTTTATGCCACTCTGATTCATTCACCCAACCCATCAGGCGATCTGACCGATCTCGGCCTGTACCGTTATGAGGGCGCAGACCAATGGACTTATTGCGGAAACCCGGGAGGGCGTGTGTGCGCGATCGCACCCCACAACGGGAAGCTGTACGGCAGCGGGTATGATGGCGGTAATTTGGGTGGTGTTTTTCGGTATGAAGGGGACTCGAAATGGACCAATTGTGGTGTTCCCGGAAAAACAGACCAGACCTATTCGTTTGCGAATCACTGGGGAGATCTGTATGTGGGAACCTGGCCGGAAGGAAAGGTGCACCGTTATATCGATGATGGAAACTGGGAGGACAGGGGCCGTCTGGGCGAAGAGATGGAAGTGATGGGGATGTCTCTTTACAACGGGCAGCTCTTTGCGGGAACCCTCCCGCTGGCCCAGGTGTACCGTTATCTGGGAGGAACCACCTGGAGCCTCACCGGGCAGCTCGATCAGACACCGGATGTCAAGTATCGCAGAGCCTGGACCATGGCGGTTTTCCAGGGACGCCTGTTCTGCGGGACTCTTCCTGCGGGGCGTGTCTCCTCCATCGAGTCAGGCATCGCAACAACCTTTGACAAGGACCTCGGCGCCGGATGGAAACACATCGCTGCGGTCCGGAAGGATTCTCAACTTCACCTCTATGTGAATGGAGCCCTGGTATCGAGTTCCCATTCCTTCGAGCCGGACCAATATGACCTGGGAACATTGTCTCCTTTAAGGATCGGTTTTGGGCCTCAGGGGCATTTCAAGGGAAGCATCTCGGACCTTTGCATTTATCGGAAGCCGCTAGATGGCAAACAGATCGAAGATCTATATGTTTCGACAATGAAAAAGTAAAACAGGCCGATTTGCTGTTTTACTCCGCCGCAGCAGGCTTAAAACCATAAAAATGTGAAGACAGCGCAGCCGTGATCTGCATGAGGTCTTCAGCAATGGTGTGAATGCGGTCCGGTGTCATCCGTGAAACCGGCCCGGTGACACTCATAGCGGCCACCGGGCTGCCACAGTCTCGACGGATTGCCGCTGCCACACAACGCACGCCGATGAGGTTCTCTTCATCATCGATTCCATACCCGGCCTTGCGGACATGGCCCAGTTCTTCGATGAACCGTTCTTTCGGCACGACTGTCTTGGGTGTCAATTTTTTGAAACTCAGATCAGCCAGCACATTGTGCCGCTCCTCTTCATCCATCAGGGCAAGAATCGCCTTCCCGGAAGCTGAGCTGTAAACCGCTTCGCGACGGTCTGTCAGGTGGGTCACCCGAAGTGGATGGGTCCCTTCAAGCGTCTTCAAGGTCACAAATTCACCACGGTCGATTTTGATCAAATTGACATTCTCTCCATATTTATCCCGCAGCTTTTCCATTTCCGGCAGAGAAAAACGGATGATATCCTGGCGCTTTTCTGTGATCCGCCCAAGTTCGATAAATTTAGCTCCGAGTTCATAACGGTTGCTGTGCTCGTCTTTCCGGATATACCCCAGGTATTCCAGGGAACAGAGAATCCGATAAATGGAGATTCTCGGGATATCCGGATTTCTCTGGATCAGATCTGAATAGTTGACCCCTTCGGGGCTTTCTCGAAAGGTCTCGAGCAGCTGGAAGGTCTTCAGGATCATCGGGACCAGGTTTTTTTTGAGGGTGTCGTTCTGAACCATAATTCCCCTGTTAAATTTTTTGTAAGCGGGGGTATTATGCCTGTCAGGAAACAGGGATTCAATGAGACAATTCGGCAATAAAAGCCATTCACCGGTTTTTTCGCTGAATCGATTGGTTTCCATATTCAAAAATTAAGTTTCATATGATAAAGTTCACCGTGAAGTCTGCAGGAAGAATCGCCACCAATCCCTTGAAAGGACCTCTGAAGACCCGATGAAGGTCATTGTGACGGATTTTATTGAATCGAATCTGGCCTGGGAACAGGACCTGTTCCAGCAACAGGGGATCGATTTTTATCCATTCCAACTTAAGTATGCGTCAGAAGAAGAGCTGGCCGCGGCGGGATCGGATGCGGATGTGGTGATCGTCAACATGGCACCGATTTCCGAGCAAGTGATCGCAGGATGGACTCGATGCAGCCTGGTGATCCGCCATGGGATCGGCTATGACAATGTGGATGGGGAGGCACTGAGCCGGCGTGGAATCCCCCTGGTCAATATCCCGGATTATTGTGTGGAAGAGGTAGCGGAGCAGACCATCGCTCTGATCCTGTCACTGGGAAGGAAAGTGGCGTTCAGCCGGATGATCCTGGAGGCTTCAGTTCAACGTGGAAGCTGGGATTTTTCGGATATCTACCCGATTCATCGGATGCGTGGCCAAACCCTCGGCATTATCGGCTGCGGCCGCATCGGAAGCCGTGTCTATGAGAAGCTGAAGGAGTTTGGATTCAAATTCGCCTTCTGTGATCCTTACCTCTCCAACACCAAAAAGAATGCCATGGGGATCAGAACAGAACCACTTGATGAGGTTCTGGTTCGGTCGGATTTCATTACTCTGCACACTCCATTGAACAGTGAAACAGAGATGTTGATCAATGAAAAAACGCTCAGGCTGATGAAACCATCCGCTTATCTGATCAACACGGCGCGTGCGGGACTGATCGATCAGAACGCGCTTGTAAGTGCCCTCAAAGAGGGTCGAATCGCGGGTGCAGCACTGGATGTTTTTATCCCGGAGCCACCTCTTCCTGAGGAAGAGCTCCTGGGAATGGAGAATGTCATTCTGACACCCCATTTATCCTGGTGTTCAGTCGAATCGGAGCAGACCATTCGCGAAAAGATTGTCGATCAGGTTCTCCGTTTCCGGGATGGCCATTCGCTCGACAATATTGTCAACAGGGAGGCACTGAAATTACTGGAGGCTCCTCGATGAAGCCAGCACACACCTCACCGGTCATCGCCTCGCTTCCCGGCTCGAAATCAGATGAGTTGCTGAAGGCCTGGGAAAAATATGAGGCACAGACAACCACCTGGCAGGCTCCAGTAGTCTGGCAGCGAGCTTCGGGTGTCCGGGTGTGGGATGTGGACGGGCGCGAGTATCTGGATTGGACTTCAGGGGTATTGGTAGCCAATGTGGGGCACTGCCATCCCCGGCTGGTTGTTGCGGTTCAGGAAGCAGCCGCTCAGCTGATGAACAGCTATGACTTCCCGACACCCTCCCGTATCGAACTGGCGCGAAGGATGATCGATATCACACCAGCCCACCTGGACCGCTGCTTCTTTCTGACGACAGGAAGCGAGGTAGTCGAAGCGGCGCTGCGTGTCGCCAAAAGGTTCACCAGGGGATACGAAACAGTTTCTTTTTTTGGTGGATTCCATGGGAGAACCTATGGCGCACTTTCCGCAGGCGGGCTTCAAAGCCCGAAGAAACATTACGGACCGATTGCCGCCGGAGCAATTCATGTTCCATTTCCATATCCCTACCGCAGTGAAATGCAGGGTGAGGAGGCAATTGACTGGTGCCTGAAACTGGCTGATCAGCAGATTCAGGCTTCCAGCACCGGCTCTCTTGCGGCGGTGATTGTTGAACCTTATCTGGGGGCTGCCGGCTTTATCTTCCCCCCGGAAGGTTTTTTGAAGCGTGTGGAGCAATGGGCTGCGGAAAAAGGGATGCTGTTCATTCTCGATGAAGTTCAATCTTCATTCGGCCGCACTGGACGCATGTTTGCAATGGAGTGGGAAGATTTGCGCCCTCAGCTGGCCTGCCTGGCGAAGGGCATGGGGAGCGGCATTCCAGCCTCCTGCCTGCTGGGGCAATCCGATGTTATGAATGCTGTTGGCAAAGGAGAGATGAGCAGCACCTGCGGAGGCAATCCTGTGTCCTGTGCAGCGGCGCTGGCCGTGCTCGATATCATCGAAGAAGAGAATCTTGTCGGGAATTCATACCGCATGGGTGAGCGCATGAAGGCCCGGCTCTTTGAAATCCAGGAAGCCTCTCCTTACCTCGGAGATGTGCGCGGAAAAGGCCTTGTGATCGGTTGTGAGATCGTCCATGATAAAAAAACCAAAGAACCGGCACCGGACCTGGCACGGCGGCTTATCATGAATGCGGCCGAGAGGGGGCTGCTGATGGGGTCGGTGGGATTGTTCGGCAATGTGATCCGTGTTGCACCGCCCCTGGTTATCAACGAAGAAGAGGCCATGCACTCTCTGGACCTGTTTGAAAGCGCATTGCTTGCGCTGTAATCTGGCAAGAGAACCGGTGATTCGATGGGTAATATTTCACAGATCCGGAAGATTGCCGCAGATGAGCATGGAGCTGTAAAAGAATTCTTTCTTAATCTCCTGCGTTTCCCTTCCTTGCCAGGCAAAGAGCAAGACGCCATCGACTTTATTGATGATTGTTTCTCGCCCTTGTGCGACATGATCGAACGAGTCAGTTTTCCGGATAACTTCACAGCCGATCCTGAGTATTCGTTTCCGGTCGATGGCATTGACTACACCGGTCGTTGCAACCTCCGATGCATCTGGAATGCAGACAGCCCTGGCCCGTCTCTGGTTATCAATGCTCATGTGGATGTCGTTCCACCGAGCAAAGGCCAGCTTATCGCTTTCGATCCCCAGGTTAATGATGGAATTGTGTTTGCGCGTGGAGCTTGTGACGACAAGGGCCAGATCGCTGCACTTTATCTGCTGCTGAAGATCCTGTCTCAGCTTCCCACTCGGCCGGAGGTAAAACTGATTCTGCACCTCGTTGTGGAAGAGGAGAATGGAGGAAATGGCACGCTGGCCATGGTGCGGGCCGGTGAAAAAGCCGATGCAGCCATTGTTCTGGAACCAACCTCCACCAGGATCATCCCGTCGGTTCGTGGCGCTGTCTGGTTCCGAGTGACGACACAGGGAAAGGCATGCCACAGCGGCCAGGCGGGTCGTGGGGCCAGCGCGCTGGATCGTGCGCTCGATGTGAAAACTGCACTGGAAGGTTACCATAGACACCTGCTGGATAATTCAAAAGGCATCCCGCTCTTCGACCAGTTTCCGAACCCGATGCCGCTCACTTTTGGAAAGCTCCATGCGGGGGATTGGCCGGCGATGGTTCCGGACTGTGCGGTCCTTGAAGGTGTTCTTGGTTTTCTTCCGAACCGCAACCGGCATCAGGTCATGGCAGAGATATCGGATTGTGTCCGGAATGCCGCTTCATCCCATGAAGATCAGGCCAGGATCGAATTCATGTACCGGCATGACTGCCATGTGCTCGATATGTCACATCCATTGATTGAGATTCTCAAAGAATCCATCACGGATTGCGGGCAGGAACCGGTTATTTCAGCCATGCCTGCATCCTGTGACTCCTGGTACTACAACAACCTCATGGGAATTCCGTCTGTCGTTATCGGTGCGGGAGATCTCGCTCATGCCCATACTTCCAATGAGCAAATACGGCTTGAGGATATATCATTGCTGGCATGTGAGCTGGCCTGCCTGCTGCACAGATTCCCAGCTTCTTTCAAACAGTAAAACCAATCATTCAGTATTTTATATTTCCGATATAATGTCGTTGAAAGATCAACTTTCCACCACTCTCCAATCTTCAACTTCATCCAATGGATAGAGGGGCCTGGGGCGTTTGTAGTAGGTAAACGATTCTGGCCCTGCCTGGGTGCATCCAGGTGTATCGACCGGAATCACCAGATCACAGACAGGCTCGTATGCAGCACGCGGGGCAGTCACACCTTTGACAACAATAAATTTCATATCTTGAGGATGGACTCCAAGGCTGGTCACTTGCCGCAGACTCATCGGCGCCAGACGGAGGCTGGTCAGTATGACCTGATGGCCTTCTTCAGTTTCAATGCGGACAGAAACCCCCTGGTTATTGAAACGTGCGCCACCATGCCGTGCCTCAGGCTCAATGAAATAACCGTCGCTGATAACGCGGACCGTTCCTTTGACAGTGACAGGCCTTCCATGGCGCTGATCCGTTTTTGCGCCCACATCCAATTGAATAAGCTGGCCAATACCTGCAGCAGCACATTTCTGAACCGCATCCGGATCATAAAGGACTACAAGGCATTTTCCTGCATTCTGGGTTAATATTTCTTCGAAGAGGATCGTGGAATCGCCCGGGCCGCCACCGCCAATATTGTCGCCTGCATCCATGAGTGCCACAGTGCCTTCATGTTCTCTGGCCTGTTGCAGAGCTGTTGGCATATCTGCCAATGTGGCATTCAGCTCCAGGCGCACTGAAAAAACCAGATCTGCCAGCTGTTCAGCGATTTTTTCAGCGAGCCGCTTATCCCGGTCGGCAATCACAACTATCTTTGCCCCCATGCATGGGACATCAGCATAGATATATCCAGGGGCGATCGAAGCAGAGAGAACACCGGGGGCATTTGTAGCTTTTTCGACTGCATCGATCACTTTCTTCATGGCGCCCGCACCTGTGTATTGCTGCACGATATGAATCAGCATGTGCGGATTGCGCATCGCCTGCACCGGTGAAATCTTCTTTTTCAATGTATTTACAAGCAGGGATGCACATTCCCTGCCTCTCTCTCGCTGGTCGACATGAGGATACGATCTGTATGTGATAATTGCATTTGTCAGATCGACCATTTTTTCAGTGATGTTGCCATGCATGTCCAGGCTGAGCACAACTGGCGCATCAGATCCGATTACAGCTCGGATGCTTTCCAGGGTCTGCGTATCAGCGCTTTCATATTCCTCTGAAACCATGGCCCCATGGAGTGCGATAAGATATCCATCGATTCGGGTCTGTCCTTTTATCGAATCGAGAATATCTTTCTGGATAATGTTGTAGGCCTCATTTGTCAGTGGCCCGCCTGGTGTTGCAGCCGCTGCAAACAAAGGAACAATTTCGACATCACACTCTCGGCATCCTTCAATAAATCCCCCAAGCTCATGATGGGCATTTTCCCATTCCGAAATGAGCTCATCCCCTTTTTTGTAGCAGGATGCATAAAAATCATCGACCGTGGTCGGCTTTTGCGAAAAAGTGTTCGATTCATGGAGCCATCCAATGATACCAATTCTCATTGCATTCAACCTCATGGTATGATTCATTTGATGCTGTTTTTCGATTGACAGCATGTTCAGCCTTACTGTAGTATATCGAATCTTGTTTTCTCAGTTAACAGGATCTTCATCGATGTGTGACACGAACAGAATATCACGGCATCTCTTTATGTCTCATCAGGTATTTTCATGAACACCTACATGATTAAAGTTCCTGACCTGTCGATTGTCCTGGGCTATTTTGTAGTCATGCTGGGTATCGGCATCTACTTCGCGCGCCGCATGGGAAACATGCATGAATATTTTGGCGGCGGAGGCCGGATCCCCTGGTGGCTCTCCGGCATATCCTTCTATATGACGAGCTTCAGCGCATTCGCTTTTGTGGCCTATTCTCAGCTGGCATACAAATTCGGTCTGGCAGCCATTTCAGTGTTCTGGATGAGTTCGGTGGCCGCCTTCCTGAGCGCCACCTTCTTCGCCGCAAAATGGCGGCGAGCTGCTAGAACCAGTGCCCTCGAATATGTCGAGCAACGCTTCAGCCTCACCTTACGCCAGGCTCTCGCATGGATCAACATTCCTTTGCGAATTATCGACAACGGATTGAAACTTTATGCCATCGGCACACTGATCTCCGGGACACTCGGCCTCGGGACAGAGTATGTTCTGGCATCCATCCTTTTCTCTGGATTTGTCGTATTCCTGTATACCTTTCTGGGTGGTTTGTGGGCAGTTATGGTTACCGATTTCGTCCAGGCTGTTGTCATGATCCTCGCAGTCATTGTGCTGCTGCCGTTATCGATTTCTCAGGCGAATGGATTCTCAGGCATCATCAAAGCCGCACCAGAAGGATTCTTCAACCTGACTAATGACACATTCACATTCGGCTATCTGGTTGCCTGGCTGGTGCTTGTCGTATTCAACTACAGTTCCTCCTGGTCACTGGTGCAACGGTACTACTCAGTGCCAACCGATGCGGATGCACGAAAGGTAGGCTATCTTGTAGCGGGCCTGCAGATCATAACACCTCCACTCCTGTTTCTGCCGGCCATTGCCGCACGCTCCTTTCTGCCTGATTTGTCATCAGATCAGGTCGAGCAGGTGTATGCCATCATCTGCCGCACGCTTCTTCCTGTGGGAATGATCGGGCTTCTCATTTCGGCCATGTTTGCAGCAACCATGTCCACCCTCTCGGGTGAATACAATGCTATCGCTTCTGTTATGACCAATGATGTCTATCGCCGTTTGATTTCGCCGCATGCGAAAGAAAAGCAGCTTGTTTTTGTCGGCCGGATAACGACAGTTCTTGTCGGGATGGCCTGCCTGCTTGTATCAATGGTTCTTTATTATTATCCATCTGGAACCAGCCTTTTCGATATGATGGTCAAGGTATTTTCGATATTCATGCCACCCATCGCCATACCGATGCTGGCCGGGCTGGTCAGCACCCATGTCTCGAACCGTTCCGCACTCAATGGCATCATCCTCGGAATGATTGCTGGTCTTGGCGGTTATCTATTAAGCCTATTGAACCCACACTTTGAGTTCCTGACAAAGAACCAGTTCATGATCCCATTCACGGTGGGAGCCACCTTCATTGGCCTGATTCTCACCGAATTCATCCATCACCCCTCACAGGAGGAACAGGAGCGGGTGCGTGACTTCTTTTCATCGATGCAGGCTCAAGCACCGGCAATGCCCGTGGGAAGCGGGGACGGAAAATTCACCTTCACTCCTGTTCAAGTGATCGGAATCTCTGTCGCCTGCCTCGGGCTGCTGATGTCCTCAGTCATGCTGTTCTATATGCACGAGAAGAACTCACTGATCAGCCTTTCTGTCGGAGTTCTCATGCTGGCTGGCGGCATCATCACTTTCAGGCTCGGCAAAAATAAAAACAAGGAAGAATAGACAGGACGAATCATGCCATCCGATAACAAATCAAACAAAAAGCTTCGCTTTGGTGTTTCAGGCTCAGGATTTATGGGAAAGACCTACTCTGAAGTCATCACAAAATATCTTGGCAATGCGGAGCTGGCGGGTATTTATGGCGGATCGCGTGCGGCCCAATTAAGCAAAGATTATCAGGTCAAATGCTTTCAGAGTTTATCTGAAATGGCCGAATCAAAAGATCTCGATGCGGTGATTGTCGCTACTCCCCATGCCCTCCATGCGGAACAATCCCTGCTTGCCATCTCGAAAGGAAAGCATGTCCTGATAGAAAAGCCGATGGCATCGAGTGTCGCAGACTGCGACAGAATTATAAAGGCTGCGGAAGACGCCTCTGTAGCCTGCGGAATATCTTTTACTCAGCGCAGCCGAAAATGCAATGTGGTTGCAAAGGCCATCCTCGAATCGGGCGAACTGGGGCGCATTCTCATGATCCATGAAACACATGTCGCTCCAGAGGGAATCGGCGGATTGCCTCAATGGCAGGGAACCAGTGAGAACCTTGGGGTGCTGTTCGGCCATGGCATCCATTGCATCGATTCAATCCGCTGGTTAACCGGATCTGAGGTTCAGACAGTTTATGCCAAGGTGGGAAGCATCACAGGAAAATATCCTGTCGAGGCAACCTCCAATGTATTGATGACACTTCAGAATGGAACTGTGGCGACCCTGGCCTGTTCATTCGAAACACCAAAACCAGGCTTCCCACGGTCTCAATTTTCTGTGCAGATCACCTGTGAAAAGGGGTTGATCGATCTGGATGCCTATGGTGAGTTGAGAGTTTCCAAAGCGGGCCAGCCATTCGAGGTTGCTGCAGTTCAGGCACCAATTGACTGGCAGGGGAAGGGCTTTCTCGATCCGGTTCGTCTGGAATCTTATACATTGCACCTCAAAGAATTTATCTCTGCTGCGCAATCAGGAACTGCACCATCGCCAGGAGGATATGATGGCCGCCAGGCAGTGGCCATTGCATTGGCAGCCTATGAATCCAGCCAGACTGGCCGTGAAATTATTTTATCCTGACAGGGTAAAGAAGTCAGTAGCAGGAAGACATTATGACAAGACAGATTGCTCATAGTTCACCGGAAGAGAAAGCACTGTTCGATCGAATAGCCACACAACTCTATGCGGGAGCCATTTCGGACATTCTTGATGAGATGGGCTTTCGCAATCAGGCGATATCTCCAACCCTGGGGATTCGTCCGCTGGATCCCCGCTCTGTCGTTATCGGACGTGCTTTGACTCTTCTGAACGGACATGACCAGCGCGAAGATAATCCTTATGAGCTGGCAATCCAGGCCATGGATTTGATGAAAACAGGGGAAGTGCTGGTGGCTGCTGGAACCGAAATGCTTGAGACCGGCATTTTTGGTGAACTGTCCGCCACTCGAGTCCGCCATGCCGGTGGACGAGGCGCTGTCATCAATGGCTTTTCAAGGGATGGCCGCAAGATCCTCGAAATGGATTTTCCTCTTTTCTGCCGAGGCATATCTCCGATCGATACCACAGGAAGGGTGCGGGTTGTTGATTATGGGTGCAGAGTCCCTTTCGGGAACCACTGGGTTGAACCTGGCCAGATCTTGTTTGCTGATCTGGATGGCATTCTTCTGATCCCTCCTGAGGCCGAAACAGAGGTGCTTGAAAAAGCGCTTGAGCGGGCCAGTGTGGAATCCCAGGTGAGGAGCGAGCTCCGGCAGGGCGCCACCATGGATGAAGTCTGGAAAAAGTACCATGTCCTGTGATGCCACAATGGATGCAGCCGCACAGGTGTATGAAATCCCTGCCGAGCGCCTGAGGGCATTGCCGGAAATGATGTTTTAGAGTGTCACCTTTGTGCCGGCCAGTTTGAGGATTTTCGCGAGCCATTCCGGATGAGAGGGCCATGCAGGCGATGTCACCAGATTCCCATCGACAACAGCCTGATCCATTCCAACTTCGACCCAGCATCCACCGGCCAATTCCACCTCAGGGCCAACCGCAGGATAAGAGGTGCACTTCTTCCCTTTCAGGATTCCGGCCGCAGCGAGGATCTGGATCCCATGGCAGACTGCGCCGATGATTTTGCCCTTTTCGTGAAAATGCCTGACCAGGGTGATGACTTTCGGATTGAGCCGCAGATACTCCGGTCCGCGCCCCCCTGGAAGCAGGAGCACATCATATTTGTCCGGTTTAATTTTTGAGAATGAGGCATTCAGAGCAATTAGATGCCCGGGTTTCTCGGTGTAGGTCTGATCCCCCTCAAAATCATGCACTGCGGTTTTCACTTTTTCGCCCTTCTCTTTTCCAGGGCACACCACATGAACCTCATGGCCGAGCATTTTGAGGGCTTGAAAAGGAACCATCACCTCATAATCCTCAACAAAGTCACCCACAAGCATCAAAAATGTTTTTGCACTCATCCCACACTCCTCCTGTTTCCTGAACAATATGATTTTCCACGGCTTCTTTCAACTCAGCCATCAGGCATCCGGGTAGAAAAGATATCAAACAAACTTCTCACAAAGGGTTGGCAGAGCTGTTCATCTTCTCCTAAACTACCCTTCCATTACAGAAATGCCTCTCCCTTCTTCTGGCTGAAAAGGGGCATTCTGGTTTCTTTGGTTTGTTTTTTTCCCCCGGGTCATTCAGACTAGACAACAGTTGGGAGGGAGCTCATGGAATCACATTTCAGCACTTTGGACTGGGTTATCCTGGCTGTTTACTTTCTTGTTCTGGCATCGATCGGCCCCCTGTTTGCGAGAAGAAACAAATCCACTGAAACCTATTTTGTCGGTAACCGTTCTTTCCCGGCATGGCTGCTTGGGCTGGCGATGTTCGCTACCTCGATCAGTTCGATAACAGTCGTTGCCTATCCCGCCGATGCCTACAAGACAGCCTATCTGCGCTTACTGCCCGCCTTCATGCTTCCGCTTGGAATTTATATTGCATCGAAGGTCTTTCTCCCATTCTTCCGCAGAAGCCGTTGCACTTCAGCATTTGAATATCTTGAAGGGCGCTTTGGGCCGGGGGTTCGCATGTATGCCGCCTGTTCGTTCCTTTTCGGCCAGATCATGCGCATCAGCACCATCCTCTATCTTGTTTCGCTGGTCTTTCAGCAGATGACTGGCGCATCGCCCTATGCCTGTATTGTCGTTGGAGGGCTGGTGATTGGAACCTACACAGTTCTAGGCGGGATCAAAGCGATTGTGTGGACCCAGTTTGTGCAGGCTTTTGTGCTCTGGTTCGGCGCCTTTCTCTGCCTGAAAACGGTTCTTGCTGGAATCGACGGGGGGATTTCAACTGTCATTTCAACCGCCCTGGCGGATGGGAAGTTCATGATGGGCGATCTGAATCCAGTGAGCGGCAAACTGGAACCCGCACCCTGGGTATCCTTTCAGGAAAAGGCCATCCTGATGATGTTCCTTTGCGGCATTACCGGCTGGCTCACAGAATACAGCAGCAACCAGAATGTGATTCAGAAATATGTCAGCGCCAAAAATCCAAAAGAGGCGACACGCTCGATCTGGATCTGCTGTTTCTGCAGTGTTCCCACCTGGGCGTTTTTCATGTTTCTCGGGACATCCATCTATGTCTATTTCAAACTCCATCCGGATGAATATGCCAATGCGATTTTGAGTGGAGCGGCCGGCGCCAAAGCTGAATCCATCCTTCCCTATTTTTGTGTGACTGCGATTCCATCCGGCCTGCTGGGGCTCGTGATCGCCGGGATCCTCTCTGCTGCCATGAGCGCCTCCGCATCCAGTGTCAGTTCGATCTCTGCTGTCGGGGTAACCGATATCTACCGCCGCCACATCGCCCGCTCTCGTGATGAAAAACACTATGTTCTTGTCGCCAGAGTCATTTCAACACTCAGTGTGCTGGTCATGATGTTCGGCGCAACCCTGTTCCTCAACATGAGCAAGCTGACTCTGCAGGACACAGGGGCGAAGCTTGCAGGGCTGTTTGCAGGAGGCCTCCTCGGGCTTTATGTTCTCGGCTTTCTGACCACGCGCGGAAATTCACGGACTGTCGCAATAGCGATTCTGCTGACCATTCTTTTTTCCGCTTATATTGCCGCCATCGAATTGAAATGGATCACCAGAGAATGGTTCATCGAGACCTGGGGGCTTTCTGAAAGTGCAGCTTCCTGGCTGAGCCGTCCGGTCCATACTTACTACACCGGGGTGGTCGGCAATCTGATTCTCTTTTTCTCAGCCTACGGGCTGGGCTGCCTTTTTGAAAAAGAGAAAAAAGACCTGACAAACTACACTGTCTGGACCATGCAGGCCCTTCCTGAAGAAGAATAAGTCAGATTAATTTAATCCACCCTCCAGGATTGCTGGAAAACCGGTTCGGGTGGCGGCGGCATGTAATCTATAGGATTTCAGGGGAGTGGATCGAGGTCGATGCGCCGAAAATAAATCTCGGCTCCCTCCGATTGCAGCAGGATTTTTCCTGTCGAGAGGCTCAGCCCCCTGGCCTGATTGACTGGAGTTCCATTCACCAGAAATGTCATGGAGTCGCCCCGGCAGATTGCCTCGAGGCGAGTCCATTGGCCATGGGAACTGTCCAGGTCCTGTGCGCCACGGAACCCCAGCGTATCACTCCAGTCAACAGCTCGGCCAAACCAGTTGATGCGTCCATCCCGAAATACCTTCTGGTTCCCATTGGGGTCCCAGACATCCTCGCCATCCCGGTCCTGCCGGACAGAACTTGCGAGGCTTGTCGGGATGACTGAACCATCTTTCTCATACCCGCCCAGGACCAGCATATCCCCCACTCCTCCCTCGATGATCTGAAATTCGATCGAGCGCATCCAGGGGCCATTGAAGTTTTTTTCCATGTAGCAGCCATCCGGGCCATTTCCATGCAGCAGGATGCCACTGTCCCGTGCCGCATTCTTCCTCTTTCCCCAGGTGACCTCTCCCCAGCGGAATTCAACGACAAGGCGATAATCGGCATATTCTTCGCGAGTCGTCAGCCCGCCGAGATATTCTCCGCTGATACGGATGGCGGGTGCACCATCGATCTGATCGACAACAGAGAAAACCCGGTGCGGATCTTCTTTGTGGAAATCCACCAGCCAGGTATAGAATGAATCCAGCGATTTTCCATCGAAGAGATGGATTGTCTCTTTTGGAACAACTGGCTGTCCCGCACAAACAACCGGAGAGAACAGAAGTGTGAGGATCAGCAAATGGAGTTTCTTCATGGGAGAATTCTTTCGAGCTTGAATAAAGGATTTGCAACTGAGTGCTTTACAAACCGCCTGTTTCTTATCAGCTTTTTTTCCACTTCAGCCTGACCAGCTCATCCATGGCAGCCCCAACCAGGATGACCCCGCCAATAACAGCATATTCCAGGTAAGTCGGAATCCCGACCAGATTGACAGCATTTCGCAGCAGCTGCAGCAGTGAAGCGCCCAGCAAAACCCCAATGACTGTTCCCTCCCCTCCCCGCAAGCTGCAGCCTCCCACAACCGCTGCGGCGATGGCATAGAGTTCATAAAACTGCCCATGGCTGGCCGGCTGAACCGCATTGGTATAGAGCGCCACAAGGATCCCAGCAATCCCTGTCAGCCCGGCAGCGAGGACATAGGCGATTGTTTTGACCTGATGGACCGGCACACCCGCATAACGCGCGGCATCTTCATTTCCTCCGACAGCATACAGGTGCCTTCCATAGACCGAGAGATGAACCAGGCATCCCACAAGCACCGCCAGGACTGAAAGAATCAGGACAGGAATGGGCAGTCCTGACAGGCTTCCATTGGCCAGTTCCTTGAAGGTTTCGAACTCATTTCCGAAACCTTTGGTAATGTCGGAGGTGATGTAGCGTGTGATTCCGCGATAGAACAGCAGGCCGCACAGGGTCACGATGAAAGGCTGGAGGCGCACACGGGTAATCAGGAGTCCATGCAGCCAGCCCAGCAACAGGGACACAGCCAGGCAGCCCAGCACACCCGCCACAACTGGCCATCCCATCTCTTTCAGGGTCATTGCCAGCAGGACGCCGACAAGCCCCATCATCGACCCTACCGACAGATCGATTCCCCCAGTCAGAATGACGATCCCGGCTCCCATTGAATAAATTCCGAGAAATGCGATCTGGCGGGACAGGTTGGCCATGTTCTGGCTGGTCCGAAACGAAGGCTGGGTGAGGGCGAGCAAGGCCAGCAGGATGCAGAGAATGACCGATATTCCGATCAGTTTGGCCATGCTGCTGGTGTGGAAACGATCATTCCTTCCTGAAGATTACCGGGTCAACTTCTTCAGGTTTTCCCAGAATTCCTGGACATTGTCTTTTCTGACCTGGACAACTCCGGTATCGATTGTTCCAGATTCCGGGATGGCCGCTTTATTGCCCTTGGCGATTTCGGCAAGCAGCTTGATCGATTGGTATCCCATTTCGAATGGGCGCTGCACGACTGTGGCATAGATCACACCATCGACCACACCCTGGAGTGTTTCGGCATCCTCATCAAAACAGACAATACTGATTGAGCCGGTTTTTCCAGCCCCTTTGACCGCGGCTGCCAGCTGAGGGCCATTGTAGGACCACAATCCGACCAGGCAGGCCAGGTCTGGATAGGTCAGCATGGCATCCTCCGCATTCGATCTGGCTTTGACTGTATCCACCTGATCGGTGCGGGTATCGATAACCTGGATGGCGGTTCCCTGAATTTCATCTTCGATTCCCTTTTTCCGATCCTGGGCATTCTGTGCATCCAGGGTTCCGACAAACAGCATGATCTTGCCACCCTGCGGAAGGGCTTCTTTCAGCAGCTTGCCTGCTTCACGCCCGGCCTGATAATTATTGGTTCCGACATACGCGATGCGCTTGCTCCGGGGGGCATCACTGTCATGGCAGAGAAGAGGAACTTTTTCGGCCACTTTGTCGAGGAACCCGGTCTGGTTGGCTGGATCGATCGGGCTGACAGTAATGCCATCGATGCCGGTATTGAGGAGGTCCTCGATGATGCTCTGCTGCTCTGCAATGGCACCTGTGGCAGGCGGGCGGAATTCAACCTCGACTTCCAGTTCCTTCGCAGCCTTGTCAGTTCCCTTTTTCGCGATCGTCCAGAATGCTGAAACATTATTCGTTACAAATGCAAACCGGGGCTTTTTGTGTGCGCCTTCTCCAGAGGTGGCGGCCTGTGGAGCGGGGCCTGATTCCTGTTTGCCACAGGCTGACAGGCCCACCACCAGAATTAGAGCTAAGGCCAGTGAAAGGGTTCGCAGCAGGGACTTCATGATCCTCAGCCTCCAGGATTCCTGATCAACCTCAGAACTCGACCGCTTCGAGTTTTGCGATCTGCTCGGTCAATTTCGCCATGAGAGAATTGATCTGGGATGTGTCACTGTTATCGAGCGCTTTCTGAAGGCTGTCAACGATATTGCGGGTCTCCATGGCAGTGGGATCCTCATTATCGCCGATCATCTTTTCAGCACGGAAGATCAGGCTTTCCGCCTGATTGAAAAGGGTTTCCTTGACTCGCTGCTCGAGCAGGCGGGTGACACGCTGGCGTGCTTCACGCGCCATGCGGCTCTTCTCCTGATCATTCAGGCGATTGTCTGTTGCCACCACGGTCACAGTCACCTCGATGCCTGAGGTCAAATCTTTGGCAGTCGCCTCGAGGATCCGGTCATGATTCAGGCGAAAAGTCACTTCGATGCGCGGGATGCCTCGTGGGGCTGCAGGCAAGCCATCAATACGCAGCATATCGAGGAAGGTGTTGGTTGAAGCGACCTGCTCCTCACCTTCGTAGATCGGGAACGAAATCGCATTCTGGAAATCGCGGGTTGTCGTGAAGTAATCCTTTGCCTCGGTCGGATAGGTCGAATTGCGCTCGATAAGAATGCCATACTGGTCATTCACCAGCCCAACACCGAGTGAAAAGGGGGTCAGGTGAACAATGACCGGGGTATCGGAAGGAACCCGGTCGGCAGCCGAACTCTCGAGTTCGTCATCGAGGGAAGCCAGCAGGCTGGACTGATAAGCGGCCCCCATGGCAACAACCTCATCGGGATTCACATCGCGGCGCGGTTCTTTGCTGACCACTTTCTGAATGCTCTGCTGGACCAGTGGAATGCGGGTCGAACCTCCAACCAGGATCACTGTGGTGATATCCGAGGGGGTCAAACCGGCATCTTCGATGGCCTGAAGGGATGGTTTCTCGGTGCTCTCCACAAGGTCCCCGATCAAACTTTCAAGTTTGGCCCGGGTCAGGTCGACATCCAGGGTGAGAGGCCCTGAATCGGTCATTGCAATGGCTTCGAGGAGGATGTTCGATTTCTGCTGATTGGAAAGTTCGATCTTTGCCTGTTCAGCGGCATTCCTCAGCTTGTAATAGGTGCCTCGATCCTGGAGCAGATCGATTCCATGCTTCTGTTTGAAATCCTCTACCAGCCATTCCACAACCCGCTGATCGAAATCATCGCCCCCCAGCATGTTGTTGCCTTTGATGGCCAGAACCTGAAAGACCCCCCCGATCACCTCGATGATGGACACATCGAATGTTCCGCCCCCAAGGTCATAAACCATGAGGATCTGGTCTTCCTCTTTATCAACTCCATAAGCAATGGCGGCGGCGGTCGGCTCATCAATGATCCGGCGGACTGTCAATCCGGCAATTTCACCGGCATCGCGTGTGGCCTGCCTTTGTGCATCGGTAAAGTAGGCGGGAACGGTTATGACTGCCTGGTCGACTTCATCGCCAAGGTATTCCTCCAGGTCCCATTTGAGGCGCTGAAGGATCATCGCGCTGATTTCCTGGGGCGTATATGGTTTGCCGTCAATAGTCACACGGTAATTCGTTCCCATGTGGCGCTTGATCGAGAAAACAGTTCGATCCGGGTTCAGAGCCGCTGCGCGCTTGGCAGTTTTTCCAACCAGGATTTCCTTCTCTTCATCAACGCAAACCACAGAAGGGGTGACACGGTCCCCCAGGCTGTTCGGGATGATGACCGATTTTCCCGAATCCATGATCGCCATGCATGAGTTAGTTGTACCCAAGTCAATTCCAACAATACGACCTGCCATTTCATCCTCCAAGCGGAATCCAGTCTTGCGGGAAAAGTCAGAGCTTTTTCCCATTTTCCATCTGAGGACATCTCAATCGATCCGGACAGTCAGAAAAACTCCGGGTCAGGATTCGGCGATCGTGGATTAAATAAAAACGGTCTTACTTATAAAATATATTTATAATCGCCGACTCCATCCTGGGGCGGATCTCTGGATCCGTTGCGGATCGGGGTCGATCTCCTCTACCAGAGCAGGGGAAGACATCTTCTTCCCCAGAGTGTGGCATTATGCCACACACATTCTTGAAATCGAAGTGGAGATTCCATCAACCTTCCATTGAAAACAACCAGGAAGGTTGCGGAGGCCTGCTTCAGTCTCAAGCCTGGATTAACTGCCAGGCCCTTTGGGTGTCACAATGACCTTTCCGACCCGCAGGACTTTATCTCCCCAGCGATACGGTTTTTCTTTGACTTCGATTACGGTCGCAGGGGGGAAAGCAGGGTCTTTGCGCACTTCAATGGCTTCATGGAGGTGCACATCAAACCTTCTCCCAAGGCTTGCGACCGGATTGACATCCAGTTTGGCCAGCGACTTCGACATCCGCCTTTGCAGCCCACGGATGCTGGTGAGCCAGTTCTGGAGGACCGGATTCTGCTGGAGGACTTCTTTTTCAGCCAGGCCAACCAGCCTTTCCATCCCATCCAGAATCGAGATCATTTCAAGCAGGAGCTGGCGGGTGGGTTTGTTTTCATGCCGGCTGGGCGCCTGTGAGGAATGTTTTGATTTTCGAACCGGCTGAGAAAGTTCATCGCGGATTTTTTCCCATAAATCCTCGGTCCATTGGCATCTTTCCTTGAGGAAGGGCAGTTTGACAGGTGTCTGTTCAAGATCATCCAGTGAGAATGCGGAATCGGGCAGTGAAAGTTCGGGCCGGGTGGATTCAGTCATTTCACTAGCCTTTGAATGAGCGGGCGCGTGTTTTGGCTGCCCGGAAAAGCGCGCGGACATTCTTATCGGTCGGATTGAATTCGATCGATTTTTCATAATAGAAAGAAGCATTCACCCATTCCTGCTTCTCGCTGTAGATATCGCCGAGTTCCTGGTAGATGACCGCAGCGTCATTGACGAGTTTGAGTGCATCTTTGAGCTGGACCAGCGCGGGATTGATCATTTTTCGGCTTCTCAGGCTGCGTGCGGTCTCGAGTTTCGCCTGAACGAAGCTTTTCCTGGCCAGGGTGGAGTCCGGCCCCTCCTGGATCATCTTCTGCCAGAGGGAGAAAGCTTTTATTGCCTGGTCGGCACGGAGATAGGCCCAGGCCAGTTTATCCATGACCGGGCCATCCTGCGGATGATCAGCCAGATGCAGTTCGAAACTGGAAATGGCCCCCTGCCAGTTGCGTTGTTTGAAGGCATTCTGTCCCAGAGACACAGGGCTGCCGGGTGGGCCTCCAGGTTCCGGTTCCTCGGGAGTCTGGCCCTGGCCGATCTCTCCCGCAGCATGGGGGCTGCCGGGAGAGGCCGGGTGCACACCAGGCTTCGGCATCTGGTTTCCCAGGCTTTCATCGCCGGTCTGGTTGAGGAAACGCCCTCCGAAACGCTTATGAGTTTCGACAATGAGATGTTTCAGATACTCGTTGTCCTCATGGTCACCGAGTTGCTGGTGCCAGACACGCAGGGTGTCCACCCAGTATTTGTTTTCTTCCTCTTTGTTGATCAGGAGTGATGCGCAGATTGCCAGGTTATGGAGAAGATTCGGATTATCCGCATCGTAGCGCAAAGCTCTTCTCCAACGGTGAGCCGCATCGGCATACAGGCCTTTCTGGGCAAGTTCCAGAGCCTGATGTGAAATGATATTGATTCGGTTGATGCGCAGGTTCTCGGAGGGGCCATCGAGTTCTTCAATCTGGTCGAGATCCTTCAGGGCTTCGTTCCACATTTTGTGGCGTGCAAGCAATAAGAACCTGTGTTTCAATGCCAGGATCAGGTCGGCGCGGGATTGAGGAGATTCAGAGATCAGCGGGGTGAGGTGCTCAATTTCGCGATTCAGTTTGACCTGTGACTGGGCAGCAGAAGCAATGCCCTGGAATCCAACTTTCGAACGAGGCCCGGAAAACAGCATGACATCCACAGCTGCCTTGCGCGCCGGGTTCCGTAATTCCTCATAAGCGCGGCGTACTTTCCGGAAGGTTTCTTCTTCCCGTTCAGGTGAAAAACGTTTGACCAGCTTGAAGTATCTGGCTTTGGCTTCACCCGGAGTCGCGGTGGTCGGCAGAAAGAGAGCTTCATAAGGGGTTTTACTGTTGAGGATTCGATTTTTCTGTTCCTCAGGTGGGAGATTTCTCTCATCCATGCTTCACGCCTCGCTCCAGCTGCACGATTGATCGATTTCTTCCCCGCAATCCGGAAATGGATGAGGCTCCCCCTGGTGAGCTTGGCCCCAATTTCCGTTAAAGGTGCAAGAGACCGGAACCCAAGTTTCCAAGGGAACTGCACGAACGTCAAGCCCCTGTCTGGCATCAGGCTGAATGAAATCAGAGTGATCTGGAATTCTTATACATTTTTGTAAAAAACCATTTCTATTGACACATCCATTCCTCGTCTTTAAGGTCAACAGGCGAAGCCAATAAAGCACTCTTGCTTCCACTGTCCAGAAGCACCACATCGGTTGAAAGGAACCTCATGAAACCCGCATCCGGCCGTCCTCCAATCCCCTGCAGCCAGGCCGATATCAAGGAAAACTGATATGCATAACAACCGAAAAAAATTGATTCATGCTTCCATCCATGTGGCGTTCGCAGCAATCCTTCTGCTGGGGTTCCATGCCGATGGATGTGCCGAACCTGTCAAAGGCTGGCTGAACTGGCGTGGACCTCACCAGAATGGAGTTTGTGACGAACTCGGCCTGCCCGGCCAAGTCACCCCCGAGGGTGAGAATAATCCCTGGACTTATCCACTCCATGGGCGGGGGACTCCGGTTATCGCCAATGGCAGGCTGTTCACCCTCGGGTACCGGGGTGATGGACCTGATCTGCAGGAGCTGATTGTCTGCCTCGATGCCGAAAGTGGCAAACTGCTCTGGGAACAAGGGTTCAACGATTTCCTCAGCGATATCGTCTATAACCGTTACAGCATCGGAAGCCCGGTAGTCGATCCAGTGACAGGCAACATCTTTTTCCTCACTGCAGCCGGTCTGTTCATGGGGTTCACACCCGAAGGCACGATGCTGTGGCAGGTATCGATGATGGAAGAATTTGGCCGCCTGACTTTCCCCAACGGACGCACGGGTTCTCCTGTCATCGATGGTGACCATGTGATCATTCATTCTATCACCAGCAACTGGGGGGCGGATGGCCCAGGCCGGGACCGTTACTACGCATTTGACAAAAACACGGGCGAGCTGGTGTGGTCATCGACTCCAGGAGGCCCCCCTCAGGACAGCTCGTTTTCGACTCCGGTCCTTTCCTGGCTTGGAAATATGCATGTGCTCTATGCTGGAACCGGATGCGGCAACATCGTCTGTGTGAATGCACGCACCGGCGATCCACTGTGGCGCTTCCAGGTCTCACGAGTTGGAATCAATGCTTCGGTTGTCCTGCACAAAGACAAAGTGATCGCCATTCATGATGGAGAGAATATCGACAGTTCTGAAACCGGAAGGATTGTCGCAGTTTCAACAAAATTTTCCCCTGCAGAAATATCCGCCGACCCGACGGGACCAAAGGTGCTGGGCGCCACATCGGAGGTCTGGCGCAACAATCTTGCAGCAGTGACCTCCTCCCCTGTCCTGCATGAAGACCGCCTTTATCAGATGGTGAATACCGGAGAGCTGTACTGCCTGGATGCCAACAACGGGAAAATTCTCTGGTCGAAGAAACTCGGTCCGGACCAGCTCCATGCCTCCCCCCTTTATGCCGATGGAAAACTGTATGTTCCCCTCAACAACGGAACCTTCCATATCCTTAAACCCGGAGACACTGAGGCGCAGGAGCTATGCCAGGTGCAGCTGGAAGGCAATTGCCTGGGTGCTCCCGCGGTCTGGCAGGGCCGGATGTATGTTTTAACAACAGAAAAGCTTTATTGCTTCAGTTCAAAACAGCCATCAGAGACAAGTGCTGAGGCCATTCAATCAACCCCGCAGGCCGAGGCATTCCATCCACAGATTGGATCTCCCGCCCGGCTGCAAATCGTTCCTTCTGAAGTCCTGATGAAACCTGGCCAGAAAGTCCAATTCAAAGCATCGGTCCTGGATGAAAACGGTAATCCTGTCTCGAAAGCCCAGGGCCTGAAGTGGGCTCCATTCGTTCCGGCAACAGCCAAGGTCAAGGCATTCATGGATGCGCATTTTGATGAGGCCGGGGAGTTGATTGCCGAACCGGCAGCGAAGATGTCTGCGGGCGCATTCCAGGGGCAGGCAGGGGAACTGAAAGGCCTCATTCGTGGAAGGATTCTGGAGAATCTGCCGATCCATGAAGATTTCGAGAAATTCAAAGTAGAAATTCCACATGAGATCGACACGGGAGTCCAGTTTGCCTACCCCCCTCTGCCGTGGATCGGCGCCCGTTTCAAATGGGAAGTGCGGGAACTGGAGGGGCAGAAGGTGCTGGCGAAGACATTGGATAACAACCTCTTCCAGAGGGCCATTACATTCATCGGCGATCCGGATTCAAAAGACTACACGGTGGAAGCGGATGTCATGACCGATGGAAACCGCCGCAACATGTCCATTGTGGGCGTGATCAACCAGCGGTACTTCATCACACTGGTTGGAAACTGGCAGCAGATCGAGGTCAGCTCCAATCATGATCGCATCAAAGTCGGAGTCCCCTTCAAAATCAAACCCAAGACCTGGTACCGCCTGAAATCCCGTGTGGATGTCGCTGAGGATGGTTCGGGCATTGTCCGGGCAAAGGCCTGGGAGCGCGGCCAGGCAGAGCCTGAAACATGGACCATCGAGGTTCCACATGCCCATGCGCATAAAAATGGTGCGCCAGGCTTGTATGGTTTCTCACTCCAGAGCCTGTTCCGTGTTTATATCGACAATGTGGATGTCACACCCAACCGGGGTTGAAGACATTCGATCGAGGGGAAACAATGAATGAACATTTATTTTCAAAGGGGATCGATGTCATGTCACCTTCCTGCCTGGCAAGAACCGGAACGCTGCTGATCCTTGCGATCGGCTGCGCCCTTCCCGCGGTTGCCGCCGATTGGCCATTATGGGGAGCCGATACCACACGCAATATGGCTTCACCCGCCACTCATGTCCCGGATTGGTTCGATCCCGGTGAGTTTATAAAAGGCAGTGAAGAGATCGATCTTTCGACCACAAAGAACATCAAGTGGGTTGCCAAACTGGGTTCCCAGGCCTTCGGGAATCCAACAGTGGCCGGCGGAAAAGTTTTCATTGGAACAAACAATGAATCCCCGCGGGATCCCAGGCACAAAGGGGACCGTGGGGTCATAATGTGCTTTGAGGAGGCCACGGGGAAATACCTCTGGCAGCTGGTGGTTCCGAAGCTGGGGGCAGGAAAGGTGAGTGACTGGGAGTTTCTTGGAATCTGCTCATCGCCAGCAGTGGATGGAGACCGCCTGTATCTGGTAACCAACCGCTGTGAAGCCATGTGCCTGGATGTGCAGGGGATGGCCAATGGCAATGATGGCCCGTTTCAGGATGAAGGAAAATACATGACCCCGCCTCCGGCCGCAGGGGCACCGCCACCGACTCCCATCGAAGCAGGACCAGCTGATGCCGATATCATCTGGCGCTTCGATATGCGTGAGGAGATGGGTGTGTTTCCCCATAACATAACCAGCAGCTCGATTCTGATTGTCGGGGATCGCCTTTATGTCACCACTTCAAATGGCCAGGACTGGTCGCATGTGAATATCCCGGCCCCATTCGCCCCGGCATTGATCTGCCTGGATAAAAACACCGGTGAGCTGCTCGGAGAGGAAAACTCGGGCATCAGCCAGCGGATGCTGCACTGCAACTGGTCATCCCCATGTTATGGAGAGGCCAACGGAAAGGGGATGGTATTCTTCGGAGCGGGCGATGGTTTCTGCTATGCCTTCGATCCTGTTCCGGCAGCTTCGGAGGATGGATTCAACTACCTCAAGGAGATCTGGCGATTCGACTGCAATCCCCCGGAGCATCGCACCAAAGAAGATGGGAAGCCATTCAAGTATCCGGATCCCAATGGCCCCAGTGAAGTCATTGCCACCCCTGTATTCCACAACAACAAGATCTATATCGCGGTCGGGCAGGATCCTGAACATGGAGATGGGGTCGGCCAGCTCAGCTGCATCGATGCCACTGGATCCGGAGACCTGTCGAAGACCGGGAAGGTCTGGGCCGATGGCACTATCCGCCGCACCATGTCGACTGCTTCCATCGCGGATGGCCTGCTGTACATCGCCGACTACGCCGGAAAGGTCCATTGCCTGGAAGCCGATACCGGCAAAGAAATCTGGGTCCATGATACTCAGAGCCATATCTGGGGCTCAACCCTCTATGTCGATGGAAAAATATACATCGGCAATGAGGATGGCGTGGTCACGATCCTCGCTGCGGGCAGAGAGAAAAAGGTTCTGAAAGAGATCGAAGTCGATTCGCCTGTCTATTCAACGCCGATTGTCGCCAATGGGATTCTGTATATCGCCAGCCAGACTCACCTGTATGCAATCCATAACTCCGGGAACTGAAATTCGATGAACCACCTTCCGCCCGCTCCAAAAAATTCCGGCCATGCCAGCCATTGGTATCTTCTGGTTCTGATTCCTGTGATGGTCATCCTGCATCAGGATTTCTGGCTGTGGACCCGCCCCGCGCTGGTGTTTGGTTTTCTTCCGGTCGGGCTAGCCTACCACATCGGTTATTCGATTCTGGCATCGGTGGTGATGTGGCTGCTGGTTAAGCTGGCCTGGCCAGCCCATCTGGAACAGTTTGAGGAAGACTCTCCAGTTCCAGCAGAGGTCGATGCTGCCAGATGAATCCAGCGATTGTTGTATTCATTTACCTGGGAATTGTTCTCTATATTGGAATCTTTGCCTTCAGAAAGGGAACCTCGACAGGCGAAGATTTTTTCCTTGCGAGCCGTTCGCTGAGCTCGACTGTTTTCCTGCTCTCGTTATTCGGGACCAATATGACCGCCTTCGCCATACTGGGGAGTTCCGGCCTGGCATACCAGCGCGGCATCGGCGTGTATGGATTGATGGCCTCGTCCTCGGGTTTTGTCATTCCCTTGACCATTTTTTTCATCGGAACCCGCCTGTGGGCCATCGGCAAACAATACGGCCACATGACCCAGGTCCAGTTTCTCCGGGATCGATGGGAATGTTCCGGCATCGGGACATTTATCTTCATTCTCACTGCCGCGATGCTGATCCCATACATCATTATCGGGGTGATGGGAGGAGGGGCGACACTGGAAGCGATCAGTCATGTGTTCGATGAACAGGGCCAGCCGGTCATGGAAGAAGTGATGATCAAAGGCGAAAAGGTTCTCCAGCAGAAGCATCTGGTAAGTTATGAAGCTGGTGGAGCCATCGTGGCGATTGTCGTGATGAGCTATGTCTTTTTCGGGGGGATGCGTGGAACTGCCTGGGTCAATGCCTTTCAGACCACCATGTTCCTCTGCTTTGGCTCGATCGCTTTTTTCCTGATCGGACGCGATATCGGCGGTTTTGATACCGTGATGGAACGTCTCGGGATGAATCCCAAGACCTCGGCTCTTCTCTCCCGCCAGAGGATTCCTCAGGCGGAATTCTTCAGTTACATGTTTATCCCCCTCTCCTCGATCATGTTCCCCCACATCGCCATCATGTGCATGGCGGCAAAGAAGGTTCAGGCATTCAAGAAAACAGTCATTTTTTACCCCCTGTGCATCATGGCGATCTGGGTCCCGAGTGTCTACCTCGGAGTGGTCGCGGCGGACCAGTTCCCAGGGTTGAAGCCCGGTGAGGCAGATGATGTCATTCTGCGCATGCTGACCTCCCATACCGATCTGTGGGTGGCGGGGATGCTGGGTGCGGCGATCATGGCCTGTGTGATGGCCTCCGACAGCCAGATCCTCGCCTTATGCACCATGTTCACCGAGGATATTTTTGCCTATTACGGCCACAAGGAACGCTTCGGGGAAAAGGCGCAGGTGTGGACCGGCCGGGTGTTTGTCATCCTGGTCACCCTTTTTGCCTACTGGGCGGCAGTCAAATTGAAAGACAAAGCGGGAATCTTTGAGCTGGCGATTCGATTCGCTTTTTCGGGGTTTGCATCACTGGCTCCGGTGATGCTCGCGGCCTTGTTCTGGAAAAGGAGCACCCGATGGGGCGCATTTGCGGCATCGCTGTGGGTGGCACTTTCAGTTCTCGGGCTATGGTACCTGTATGATGCCTCCAGCGGGATTGCACCGAAGCCTGGAGAACCGCCTGTTCCGATCATCAGCTCCCTTGGGAGCCTGTTTCTGAGAACCCCCGGGAATGTCACCATATTTGGTTCCCTGGCAGTCATGCCGATGTGTTTGATTTCCGGGGTATTGATGTGGGCTGTTTCGCTGCTGACACATCCACCCAGCAAGGAAACACTGGAAAAGTATTTTCCAACCGTCAGATCCGTTGGTTGAGAAACCCTGATTCCATGGCGATGGAGTGGCCTGGAGAAATCCTTTGTACCAATAAAGCGAGGGCTGTCGATGCCGACTGTCGAACACGCAGCAGAGCTCCTGGATAAGCATGTCCAGGACATCATTCACTGGCATTTTTCACCTGAAACCGGATGTCCATTCTGGCTGGATTGGAAGCACCAGGCTGGCTGGGATCCCCTAAAAGAAATCCGGTGCTTCGGAGATCTCCGAAAATTTCCCCATTTCCGAGATGATTTCCTGCGTGATGAGCCACCCGGACGCTGGGTGCTGAAGGCCTTTGAGGGCCGTCCATATCGAATCTTCGAAACCGGCGGCACCACCGGGATGCCGAAGCAGCGCATCAGCTGGGAAGACCACCTGATCGATTATTCCGAGTTTTCCAAAACGCTGGATGAGCGTTGGTTTCCTATCGGTGCGGACTGGTTGATGATGGGGCCAACCGGCCCTCGACGGCTGCGCCTGGCAATCGAGCACCTGGCCAATGTGCGAGGCGGAAATTGCTATTTTATTGACCTCGATCCACGCTGGGTGAAGAAACTCATCGATGAAAAGCAGTTCGAGCTCGCAAACCGTTATAAGGAACATGTTGTCGACCAGACTGTTACCATTCTTAAGAACCGTTCAATATCCTGCCTCTTTACCACCCCCAAGCTGCTTGAGGCACTGGGAGAAAAGATATCGGTGCCGGATGCCGGCATTACAGGCATCTTCAGCGGTGGGACATCGATGACCAGCCAGGTTGTGAGATTTCTGGTCGAAGAAGTTCTCGAAAATCGCGCGCAACTGGTTCCCACCTATGGCAATACACTGATGGGGCTGGCTGCCAGCAGGCCGTTGTGTGCGGAGGATGGTTATGCTTTGACCTATTATGCCCCTCAGCCTCGGGCTGTCCTGCGTGTCGTTGATCCAAATAACACAGATAAAACCGTCGAATATGGCCAGTGGGGGCGCATTGAATTGACAACACTGACCCGGGAATTCTTCATGCCTCGTTTTCTGGAACGGGATGAGGCGATTCGACGTGAACCCTGGGGATCTTTTTCCTGGGATGGAGTCGGGGAGGTCCGCCCATTCGGGATGATGGAAAAGAAGATTGTCGAGGGCGTTTATTGAAGGAGGCTTCGGGAAAACATTCCGGGCTGAAGCCTATTGGTAATTCCCGAGCACCTTTGCCAGGGAAGTGATCCTTCGAAAATCCTCGAAGCCAACACTGGATGGAACACTGTGGTCCGAGGAAAAGATATAGCCGCCATTTTCCTTGACCACGGGAATCACTTTCCTCATTTCCTCTTCGATCGCCTCGGGATTTTCCCAGAGAACCGCATTAATGCCGCCATGAAGGACCAGGTCATTCCCATAGGCCTGCTTGATCTCGATGGGATTCATCCCTGCTTTGACTTCAATCGGATTCAGCGCATTCACACCAATGTCGATCAGATCAGGAATGAACGGGCGGATATCTCCACAGGAATGAAGATGGGCATAAATGCCATGCTGGTGGGCCCAGTCGACTGCCCGCTTGTGAATGGGTTTGAGGATCTCCCGATAGGTCCGGGTCGAAAAAAACTGGCTGTGCTTGAAACCCATATCATCGCACCAGGTAATTGCATCGAATGTATAGCCTGCCTGCCAGACCTGCTCGAGCAATGCCAGGTGAACATCCAGGCAGTGATTGAAAATATCGATGCACCACTCTGGATCGGTTACCAGTGAGACCAGGATCCTCTCTGTGCCTGCAATCCACGAATGTGTGACATCGAAGCCGAAAAAGAGGTAAGCCTGTATCCAGTGATTATTCTTTCGCCAGGTTGGGTAATTTTTTTTCAAACCTTCCCAGTCAATCCGGTCAGGCGAAGGAGTCATGCGCTGCCGTGCAACTTTCCAGGAGTCGGGGTCGCGGATGGTGAAATCAAGGAACTCGGGAGTGGAAGCCATGTGCTTCCAGTTTCTCAAGGTCACTCCCCAGTGAGTTTTGGTAATGACATATTCGGAAGTTTCTTCAACAACTGTCTCTTCAAAACGCGGGCTGTTGTCCACATGAATGGTGGAGACATGATCCAGGCCGAAGTACTCAACATAATCGGCCCCATCGGGGAGCCCTTCACGATGCCAGCGTTCGACAGTGGCCGGCCAGGGGTAATCGATGATCGGGATCCGGTCAGCATCCCGGTGCTCGTACATGCGCTGGAAACGTTCATGCGATGACAGTTCTTTCATGTCTGATCCGCCTTTTCCAAATCGATGTCCATTTCATGGTATTGGTCCAGCTGATTGCTGTAAACCAGTAAATGCATCATTGATTGATAAGATTTGACCGCGATGGAATCGCTTCACCTTGCGGGAGCGGGAGTCTCTTGATTCAATCACCCGTATATAAAACCAGGCAGGTGAAGAACCGGCCTTCCTGAATCCCTTTCGAGGAGCATCCGTTTCAGATGTCATCAGCCTCCATTCCCCACCTGCCCATCCTTCGCCGTGGAAGCCCCTATGAAAGCCTGGACCGCCTTGAGGTGGCCCATTGCCAGAGCGGGCTTCCCCTGGCATCGATCAGCCAGGCGAATGGAGGGCTGGTAAGACGGGATCTGGCTCGAATGAGTGAATCGTTCGAAATTCTCCAGGCGATTCCAACCGGGAAGCTTCTGGAGATCTGCCGCAAAGCCGGAGAACTGTTCATGAACGAGCGCCTTCCCCTTGGCTCCGGGGGAGAAACAGAAAGTCCGGCTGACTTCGTCGAGAGGCTCTCAGCAACCTCCGGGTTGCCTTACACCCTCTGCCGAAAAAATATGGCAAAGATTCACCAGGTCTTTACAGAGATGCCTTCCATTCTCCGTGGATTGACACGAGGCCTGGATCTCTCGATTCTCGATCGTGGAGTGGGTGCGCAGGATGGGGTTCCGATCAGCTATCATCCCGTCACACGATCTCTCGGGGTGGTCCTCCCCAGCAATTCACCCGGAGTCAATTCCATCTGGATGCCTTCGATCCCTCTCAGGATTCCTGTGGTGTTGAAACCAGGGCGGGAAGAGCCTTGGACTCCCTGGAGGATTATTCAGGCATTCATCGCAGCCGGCTGTCCTCCCCAGGCGTTTACTTACTGCCCGACCGACCATGAAGGTTCCAATCTGATCCTGAACTCCTGCGGACGATCTCTGGTATTTGGAGACCAATCCACTATCGCCCAGTATTCGAATAATCCTGGCATCCAGGCCCATGGCCCGGGGTGGAGCAAGATATTGATCGGTGAAGACTGGATTGAACGCTGGCCGGAGTTCCTGGATATCCTGGCTGCTTCAGTCACCGATAATGGCGGACGATCCTGCATCAACACCTCGGCCATCCTGGTTCCTCGAAAAGGGCGGGAAATTGCGCAAGCCCTTGCGCAGAAACTTTCCGCCATGAAACCGCTCCCGCCTTCGGATGAAGGAGCGTGTTTGTCCGCCTTTGCCAATCCAAGGATGGCAGAGTTCATAGAATCATCCATAGAAGATGGACTTGCTGCGCCCGGAGCTGATGACATGACTGCCGGATATCGCGAAGGCCC
>WBZO01001764.1_pt1 | contig 31733 bp, 28 predicted proteins | sample 5204261 | NCBI WGS metagenome assembly WBZO01 (sample SAMN12412400, study PRJNA552823) | activated sludge metagenome | isolation source: activated sludge from anammox sidestream of wastewater treatment plant... | place: USA: North Carolina | collected 2017-09
GCTCGCAGATTGTCACTGTGCAGTCCGAGATCGCCCGCGAGATTGCCGCCAAACTGCATCGGCGGCTTAGCCCCGCCAGCCAGCGGCGCCTCGACAGGCGCCATTCCCACGACAGCAAGGCCTATGACCTTTACACCCAGGGGCGCGACTTGTATCTCCGCAATAATCGCAAGAGTCTGGAAAAGGCGCTCGATTATTTCCGCCAGGCCATCGCGCTCGACCCACGCTACGCCCTGGCTTATTGCGGCATTGCGGATGTCTGGGCGGGGTTCTCCAGCCAGTATCTGCCGCCGGGCGAAGCCATTCCGAAGGCGCGCGAAGCGGCTTTGAAAGCCATCGAGTTGGACGAGGCGCTGCCCGAAGCGCATCATTCTCTGGCCCTGGTCAAGCTGTGGGGCGAATGGGATTGGGCGGCGGCTGAGCGCGAATACAAACGCGCGCTGGAACTCAATCCCAACTTCGTCCGCGCACGAATTTATTACGCCGAGTTTTTGTCGCAACAAAAGCGGTTTGAAGAAGCTCTGCGCGAAATCAAGCGGGCTGAGGAATATGATCCGGCTTCGCTGCAAGCGCTGGGGCGGGAAGGCTACATCCACTATCAAATGCGCCAGTATGATCGGGCGATAGAGATCTATCGCAAGATACTCGGACTCAGCCCCAACTACGCCGGAAGTCAACGCGATCTGGCCCTTGCGCTCAGCCAGCAAGGGAGACACCAGGAAGCCATAGCGCAGGCGCGTCAATTCCAAACGCCGGGCTTGTCCGCTGCAATGAGCGCAACGCTGGGGTATATCTATGCGCACGCCGGCCGGCGCGACGAGGCGCTGAAACTATTGCGGGAATTAAAGGCGCGAGCCGGGCGTGAACGCGTCTCGCCCTACTCCTTCACTCGCATTTACGTCGGATTGGGAGATAAGGAGCAGGCGCTAGCCTGGTTACGCAAAGGTTATGAGGAACAATCCGACCACCTGCTCTTTATCGGAGCTGATCCGATGCTCGATCCGTTGCGTTCTGACCCGCGCTTTGACGAGTTGCTGCGCGGCATCGGCCTGGCGCGCTAACGGCGTTTATCAAAATCGGCCAGGTTTTCGCGGCAGGCCACCAGGTGCGGATGATCGTCGCTGAGCGCGCGCTCGAAAATCGCCATCGCGCGGCGCAACAGCGACGCGGCTTCATCGTTTCGCTCCTGAGCTTGATAGAGCACGGCCAGATTGTTCAACGTCAACGCGATCTCGGCGCTGTCGGCGTCAAAAATTTTCTCCTTGATGGCCAGCGCGCGGCGATAGAACTCTTCCGATCTGGCGAACTGTCCCTTCGCCTGATAAACCGCCGCCAGATTGTTCAGATTGACGGCGATCTCGTAATGTTCTTCGCCCAACTCGGCGGTCAGGATTTCGAGCGCGCGAGCGTATAGCGGTTCGGATTCGTCGTATTTGCCTTGTCCGTCGAGCAAGGCCGCCAGCGCCGCCATGTCGTGCGCCACCGCCGGATGATCCGGGCCGACCTTACGCTGGCGCAATTCGATCGCTTTGCGCGCGAACGGCTCTCCCTCGGCGAATCGTCCACGCGCATGCGCAAGGCCGCCGAAGTTGTGATAGAGCGAAGCCGCGCGCGGGCTGTCCACTCCGAAATGTTTCTCCACAATCGCCAGCGAGCGCCGGTAACTCTTCTCGGCTTCATCGAACCACCCGGCGAATTTTCCGAGCATCCCCAGATTGTTCAACGCGTCAGCGACTTCGATGCTTTCAACGCCGTAAATGCGCTCGGCGAAATCGAGCGCGCGTCCATAAATCTGCTTGGCCTGTGAATGACGGCCTTGAGTGCGATAAACCTGCGCCAGGCTGTTCCATGTCCGCAGGCATAATTGCCGTAAATCTTCATCGTCGGAATCGCAAAGCGTTTCGGCGATCTCAGCCGCGCGACGGAAACGTTCGGCCGCCAATTCGTAATCGCAGCGGTCTTCGGCAATCTCGCCCAGATCGTTCAACACCGCCGCCACGTCCGGCGAATCCACGCCGTCATCGGCTTCAAACAGCGCCAGCGCCGAGCGCAACCACGTCTCGGCCTCAGCCTCCCGGCCTTCCTGATAAGCCTGCACAGCCTTTTCGTGCAGGCTGACGGCCAGTTCTGATTGGTCTATCGCAAACGCTGTGTTGGTAGCCGTAACCATATTCCATCTCCTTCAATGGTTGCTGCTTTGGCAGGCAAAAACTACGCGCCGCATTGCTCGCGGCATGAAAAAGAAAATTGGGCAGTACGACGCTGGATAAGATTCCACCATCGTACTGCCGCGTCTTAACACCTAACCAGATGAGAGGAAGGCCGCCAGCCTACATCAGACCACGCAACATTGGTACAGAGAGACCAACCGCAGAGGGTCGCAGAGGAACGCAGAGAACGATCCAGACAGGTCTTTCCCCTGCATACATCTGCGCACTCTGCGGCGGGTTGTGCCAATCTTTGCTATTCCGATTTAGACGCCGCTCTTGACCTTCAGACCGCGCATCACCGTCTGGTTGTTGTTTGTCCCCGCCGGAGGCTCAGGGTTGGGGCAGTGAGCGCCAGCCTTGACGCCGCTCTTGACCTTCAGACCGCGCATCACCGTCTGGTTGTTGTTAAGTCCCGACGGAGGCTCAGGGTTACCGGCGACACCTATGCCCGCTTTGACGTTCGATTTGATCTTCAAACCACTCGCCACTGTTTGGTTGTGGTTGGGGCCGAGAGCACCGGCTTTGACGTTGCTCTTGACCTTCAGGCCGCGAACGACCGTCTGGTTGTGGTTGTCAACGAGAGCGCCGGCTTTGACGTTCGTTTTGATCTTCATAAGTTCTTCTCCTGTTCAAAATTGATAGATGAGCTTTGGCGTTGAGCGCCGCTTCACCGGCCTTCGATGCCGGCGCTCATCGCCTCTCACCAGGTAAGGCGGGAATTGATCGCCGAACTGATCATCGCGGCGAAGATTTTTTTGAGCGCCGCCGAAGCCATCGCCGCAGCGCCCGGTTACGTTTATAATCCTCGTGGTTCAACACCGATCTCACCTTGAAGATATGACTCCTGAACGTTGGAAGCAGATAGATCAGTTGTTGCAAGAGGCGCTGGAGCGGGAACCAGCAGAGCGCGTAGCGTATCTGGCCGAAGCTTGCGGCGGCGATGATGAATTGCGGCGCGAAGTCGTCTCGCTGCTCGGCTTTCACGAACGCGCAGAGAATTTCATCGAGACGCCGCCGACCGATGTGGCCGCTGACTGGTTGAACGCGAAAGAGTCGCGGGCCGGTCAGACGATTGGCCATTACGAACTGATTCGCCGGATCGGTCGCGGGGGAATGGGCGAAGTTTATCTGGCGCGCGATGCGCGATTGGGCCGCCAAATCGCGCTCAAGCTGTTGCAATCCAGTCTGACGCAGGACGCCGCGCGGGTGCGCCGCTTCAGGCAGGAGGCGCGCGCCGCTTCATCGCTCAACCATCCGAACATCCTCACCATTTACGAAGTCGGACAGGAAGATTCGACGACCGGCGGCGCGCACTTCATCGCAGCCGAGTTTGTGGATGGGCAAACGCTGCGCGAGTTATGCCGAGGAGAGGGGCTGACGTTGGGCGCGGCGCTCGACATCCTGATTCAGGTGGCCGGCGCGCTCACAGCCGCGCACGAAGCGGGCATCGTCCACCGCGACATCAAACCCGAAAACATCATGCTGCGGGGCGACGGATTGGTGAAGGTGCTCGATTTCGGTCTGGCCAAATTGACCGAGCAGGCCACACGTCCGCACACTCAGGGCAACGGCAGCTTCGCGCGCGTGACCACACAACCGGGCGTGGTGATGGGGACGATCAATTACATGTCGCCCGAACAGGCGCGCGGCCTGGAGGTTGATGAACGGAGCGATCTGTTCAGCCTGGGCGTGGTGATGTACGAATTGCTGACCGGAAGCGCGCCGTTCGAGGGCGAGACGACAGGCGATGTGTTGGTCGCGCTGCTCGCCGGAGAGCCGCGCCCGCTGGCCCGGTACGCGGCGAAACTGCCCGAAGCTTTGCAGCAGATCATCAACCGCGCGCTGGCCAAGCCTGTAGAGCAGCGTTATCAAACGGCGCGGGAACTTGGCGCTGAATTGAAGCGGTTGAAAGATGAGCTGGAATTCGCGGCCAAAGTGAAAGGCCAGTCGGGAAGCAAAGACGACATCCTGACGCTGACGGTCGGTGTGGCGGTTGACGCCGCCGATCATTCGACCTTTGAAACGCGGCTGACCGTCGAGCCGCCGGCAATCGCCGCGCCGACCGGTGGAACGCGTTTCGCCGCACTGCGCGGATGGTTGCGGCTTCACGTCAAAGCGGTGGCGGTTGCGGCGCTCGCGCTGATCATCATTGCCGCCGCGCTGGCCTGGCGCCGGTTCGCGCAGCCCGGCGGCGTCATTGATTCGGTCGCCGTCCTGCCATTCGCCAACGTGGACGGCGATCCGCAGATGGAGTATCTCTCCGACGGCGTCAGTGAAAGCCTGATGCAACGTCTGAGTCAATTGCCAGGCCTGCGCGTGATGGCGCGCGGCGCAGTTTTTACCTACAAAGGCCGCGAAGTTGATCCGCGCCGCATCGGCGCAGATTTGAACGTGCGCGCTGTGGTGACAGGGCGAGTGCAGCGGCAGGGCCCACACCTGCTGGTCGCCGTGGAGATGGCGGACACCAGCGACGGCGCGCAGCTTTGGAGCGAAAGTTATCAGCGCACTTTGGCCGATTTAGTGACGGTGCAGGAAGAGATCGCGCGTGAAATCTCGGTCAAATTGCGTTTGCGATTGAGCGACGAACAGCGACGGCAGGCCGCTCATCGCGCTACCTCCAACAGTGAAGCCTATCAGCTTTATCTGAAGGGGCTTTATCTGCAACGGCAATTGACCCGCGAAAATGTCAAACAGGTTCTTGATTATCACAACCAGGCGATTTTGTCCGATCCGCGTTTCGCGCTCGCTTACAGCGGAATCGCTTACGTCTACGCCCAGGCGTCGGGGCAGTATTTCCCGCCCGGCGAAGCGATGCCCAAAGCCAAGCAAGCCGCGTTGTCCGCAATAGCCCTGGACGACAGTTTGCCCGAAGCGCATTTTGCGCTCGGGCTGGTCAAGTTCTGGGGCGATTGGGACTGGCCGGGCGCCGAACAGGAATTCAAACGCGCGCTCACCCTCGATCCGAATCACGCCGAAACGCACATCTACTTCGTTAGCTTGATGACCGCCCTGAAGCGATTCGACGAAGCTTCCCGCGAGGCTGAGCGTTTGGAACAACTCGACCCCGTCTCGCCATATGCCAGAGTCGCAGTGACCAACGCGTTTTACTATTCGCGCCAGTATGATCGCGCTTACGCGCAAATCCTCAAGACCCTCGACTTTCAGCCGGGCGGTTTTGGGGGAAGCATGGCGCACAACGCTTTGGGACGGGTGTTGATACAGAAAAAACAGTACCAGGAAGCCCTCACGGAGTTTCGTCAGGCGGCGGCCATTGACCGCGAAGATTCAAATCTGGCCTGGCTGGCTTACGGCGAAACTATGCTGGGCAGAAAGAGCGAAGCGAAGAAGATTTTACGGGAACTGATCGAGAAGTCGCGGAGCCAGCGTGTCTCACCGTCTGTTATTTCCCGCATTTATCTTGGTCTGGGTGACAACGAGCAGGCGCTTGAATGGGCGCGTAAGGCTTATGAAGAGCATTCCGACCACGTCCTCCGGCTTGGCGTTGATCCGATTTACGATCCGTTGCGCAATGACGCGCGTTTCATCCAGTTGATACGCGACATCGGATTGACGCCCTAACGTCGTTTGTCGAAAGACGAAGTAATTCGCGCGACTCGATTCCGATCTCACCATGCAAAGGAGTGGCTCGATGCCCCCATCATCACAGAACATCACGAAACTGTTGCTCGATTGGCGTAACGGCGACCAGACTGCGCTCGACCAGTTGATGCCGCTGGTTTACGACGAACTGCGCCGGATGGCGAACCATTACATGCGCAACGAGCGCAAAGGACACACGCTGCAAACATCGGCGCTGGTCAACGAGGCTTACCTGAAGCTGGTTGATCACGAGAACATCGCGTGGCAAAACCGGGCGCATTTCTTCGGCGTCGCGGCTCAGGCGATGCGGCGCATCCTGGTTGATCACGCCCGCACTCGCAATTACCAGAAGCGCGGCGGCGGCGCGCAGCAGGTTTCGCTCGACCAGGCGGCATCGCTGGCCGGAGACCGCGCGGCTGAATTGATCGCGCTGGACGAGGCGTTGCAGGAATTGGCCAGGATGGACGAGCGCAAAGCCCGCGTCGTTGAACTGCGTTATTTTGGCGGATTGAGCATTGAGGAGACGGCTGAAGCGCTCGGCGTTTCAGTCCCGACGGTGACGCGCGACTGGAATACGGCGAAAGCCTGGCTGATGCGGGAAATGACGAAAGACGGCGCATGAGGAGAGCGAAGAGCGCGCCCCGTGGCTACGTGGACTGAAGACCGATCCGTCGTTTGATGCGCTGCGCTCAGACCAACGGTTCGTCTCGCTGATGCGCCGCGCCGGACTCGCGCAATGAAATTCAGGGCGCGTTCGGAGTAGCCAGCGCCGCAGCTACGGCTATGGTAAACAGCCATAAACAGAGCCAGGCGACGATCAACTTCGCATAATACGATCCGGGTTTCACAGCCATTCTTTTTTCCACGGTTCCACCTTGGTTTTCTTTGCGAGATGGCGCGCTCATTTGCGGACGAGGCCGCCCGCGCCTCAACCTGAGCTTCACCGGATGAGACTGAGTGACGAGCGGTAACTCTGCTCGTCACTCAGTCTCAACAACGGTCTTGGCGTTAGACGTTGGGATCAACAACGCCGGCCTTGACGCCGCTCTTAACCTTCAGGCCGCGAGCAACCGTCTGGTTGTGTTCTTGTCGGTGTAATCTGGCGCGTCCGGCACTGTGCCTGCCTTGATGCTACTCTTGACCTTCAGGCCGCGAGCCGTTGTCTGGTTGTGGTTGTCGGACAAACCACCAGCTTTCACGTTTGTCTTGATCTTCATAAATTCTCCTTCTTCTTTGAGTTTTAATAGCGGCGACCATCGCCGCTCACCCATACAGGCGAAAGCGGGAAGGGAAATCGCTCACGGGATAGAAATATTTTTTGTTCGGGAGTTAGCGGTGTGAGTTGGCCGAGAGTTTAGTTAAAGGCGTGTCGCAGTAGGCGAGGGCGTGAGCGGCTTGTTCGCGGCGCGCCGTGTCGAAAGAGCTGGAGACGCCATATCGAGGCCAACTTTCCCACACCTCCAGCGCCTTGCGCCGCCATGAGCAGGCTTCGTGATGAGACGCGACACGACGATCAGGCCGGACTTCGGGATTTCCGGCCAGCGCCTCGCTCAGTCTGGCCAATCCTTCGTATGAATCGGCCAGCCGCCAGCGCGCATAAACGTCTGAGCTTGCCCCCGCCGCCAGTTCTTCGGCGATGCTTTGAGCCTGTTTGAAATGATCCTGCGCGGCGGCATGGTCGCCGACTTCCAACATCGCGCAGGCCATCGCCAGCAGGCTGGCGTGTAAACCGGTCTTCACTTGCGGGTTTATCGGAAAGCGGCTGGCCAACTGCCGGGCGATTTGCAGAGACAGGCGCAGGTTGCGCAAAGCGGCTTCGCGCTGGCCGAGCCGTAACAGCGGAGAGGCCGCGCTGCGAAGGCAGAACGCCTGGTGGCTGAGAAAGCGAAGCTCGTCCGGTTCAGACGCCAGCAGATTTTCGACGACGGCGAGCGCTTTGCGGTATTGCTCGACGCTCGCAGCCGGATCGGACGCGGCCAGAATGTCGCCCATCGAATTGTAACTGGTGATGAGGTCCAGCCGCGCCATGGCGCTTTTCGGATCGGCCTCGGCAATCTCCTGGGCGATGGCCAGCGCCTGCCGGTAATATCTTTCCGCCGCCGCTTTGTCGCCGAGATTGACGAAGCGCGGGTTGCCGTGGAGATTCCCAAGCCAGGTGTACATCACCCGCAACTGGCGCTGATTGTAAGCGCTGTCCGGGTTCTTTCGGGCAAGCTTCTCGTAACGCGCGGCGCCCTGGCGGTAATTTTCAATCGAGCTGGTCAGGTCTCCCAGAGAGGCCAGCGCCTCGCCGACGTGCCCGTAATTGTTCGCCACCGCCGTTGCCATCTTGTCGTCCGGCTCGCGCTCCCGCTCCCATTTCAGGGTCAAATTCAACGAGCGTTGGTAAAACTCAAGCCCCGTCCGCGCGTCGCCTGTGTCCAGATAAACGTCGCCAAGGCGAACGTAACAATTGGACAACTCCCTCACGTCCATCAGCGCCTCGCTGCGCCGGACGATTTCCTCGAAGATTTTGATTGACTGCCGCAGCAAGTCATACGAACCAGCTTTGTCGCCAATCTCCGCCCGCAGCGCGCCAATCTTGAAATAGCCTCTGGCCAACGCTCGTTGAATGTCGAGGTCGTTCGCATTGGCCGCCGCCAGCTTTTGCGCCAGCGCCATGGCCTTTTCGTAACTCTTCATCGCCTGATCGGAATGGCCCAGACTCGGCCCCCACGGATCGCCCTGCACGTCGCCGATCTTCTGATAAGCCGTCGCCAGTTCCCATTCCAGCGCGGGATCGCCGCCGGCCTCCTTCGACAGAGAGTCCAGGTATTCCAGCGCCGTCCTGACCACCATCTCCCGCGCCTCGGTCGAACCGGGCAGATTTTGAATCTTGTCGTGAAAGTCGAAGAGGAAAGTGTTGGCCAGCTTGCGAACCTGCTGGAAGCGTCGCTCGGCCCGGCGCGCCTGATAATTGGCCACCGCGACGCCGGCGGTCAGGCTGGCGATGACCAGCGCCGTCGCCGCGACAACCAGTTTGTGACGGCGAATGAATTTGCCTGCGCGATAACCGATCGTGTCCTGGCGCGCGATGACCGGCAGACCTTCAAGATGGCGGCGGATGTCTTCCGAAAATTGTTCGACCGATTGGTAGCGTCGCTCAGGCTCCTTGCGCATCGCCATCAGCACGATATTGTCCAGATCGCCCGCAAGCTGTTTGCGCAACTTCGCCGGAGCGCTGGTCGAGCGACTGACCGCGCTGCTCGGCTTTTCGGTTTCGGTGTCGCAGATCGCGCGTTCGATCTCCATCGGCGACATGGTTTTGAATTGATGCGGGCGGACGCCGGTCAGCAGTTCGTATAGCACGACGCCGAGCGAGTAGATGTCGGAGGCGGTGGTGATGTCTCTTCCGCGCGCCTGTTCGGGGCTGGCGTATTCGGGAGTCATCAAACGAATCTCGGTGGCGGTGCGCGTTTCGGCTTCTGAAGTGTCGGGGCTGAGCAGTTTGGCGATGCCGAAATCGAGCAGCTTCGGCGCGCCGTCTTTGCCGATCAGAATGTTACTCGGTTTGATGTCTCGATGAACGACCAGATTCTGGTGAGCGAACTGAACGGCGGCGCAAACCTGACGGAAGAGTCGCAATCGTTCGTTGATCGAGAGCTGATTGGCTTCGCAATACTCCGTAATCGTCTGGCCCTCGACGAACTCCATCACGAAGTAAGGCAGCCCGTCTTCGGTCTCGCCGCCGTCAATCAGCCGCGCGATGTGCGGATGTTCGAGCCTGGCCAGGATGCGCCGTTCGCGCGCGAAACGGTCGCGGACGAAATCGGTGTCCATTCCGCGTTTGATGATCTTGATGGCGACCTTCTGCTCGAATTGCTCGTCGGCCCGCGCGGCTTCATAAACCGCGCCCATCCCGCCGCGCCCGATCAGCCGGGCCACGCGATAAGCTCCCAGCCGCCGCCCGATCAATTCGTCGTCCGATTCGCCGGTGAGCGATTGGGCCGCGCCGCGAATCGGGTTGTGGATGAACGCGTCGGGGACTTCGTGATCGAGCAGCGACTCGACCTCGCGCCGCAATTCGTCGTCGCCGCCACAGCATTGCGTCAAGGCCGATTCGCGCTCACCGGGCGCGCGTTCGATGACGGTCTGAAATATTTCTTCGATTTGTCGCCAGCGTTCGGGAGTCATGTGGGTAGTTGGTGGTTAGTGGTTGGTGGTTGGTGGTTTGCCGTAACCAACCACCAACCACCAACCGCGAATCTTTGTTATTTTGCCAGTTCCCGATGCAGCCACGCCTGCGCCATCCGCATTTCGCGTCCGACCGTGGCCACCGAGATGTCGAGCGCGTTTGCGATCTCTTCAATGCTGAATCCGCCGAAGTAGCGCAACTCGACTACGCGGGCTTTGCGTTCGTCGAACCGGGCGAGCGCCGTCAGCGCGTCGTCGAGCGCGACCAGATCAGCGGCCTGCTCCTGCGAAAAATTGATCGCTTCGTCGAGCGGCAGCTTCTGTCCGCCGGCGCCGCGTTTGGCCGCCGCGTGCGCGCGGGCGTGTTCGACCAGAATCTGGCGCATCAACTGGGCCGCGACCCCGTAAAAATGTTTTCGACTTTGCCATTCGGGAAAATTCTGGCCGACGAGGCGCAGATAGGCCTCGTTGATCAGAGCTGTGGGTTGCAGTGTGTGGCCGGGCTTTTCGCCGCGCAGATATGCGTTGGCGAGCTTGCGAAGCTCTTGATGGACGACCGGCATCAATTGATCGAGCGCGGCGCGGTCGCCTTCGCTCCATTTGCGCAGCAGTTGGGTGATCTCGCTTGGCGGCGTCATCTGGTTGTCTCCTCGTTTGCGATTCGCTGGCCGCGTTTGAAGAGCACAGTCGAATTTGCGACGCCGCATTCTGTGATTGCTGTTTGAAGAGTGTCAAGGCAGGGAATTGCCGGCTGGGAGTTTTTACCGATCTGAGCGACGCGGATCAATAAATTGGTTTGCAATCGCCAGTATGATAAAGGCAGAATCACCCGCAAAGCTTCATAAACAATTTCGCGGATAATTATTGAGGAGAATGAATCGCATGAATAAATCTGTGCTTCTGGTGTTTTCCTGCTGCCTCGCGTTGTTTGGGGCGGGCTGCTCGAAAGACCCATCGTCAAAAGGCCCAACCGCAATGCAATCGACGCCCCTGCCGGAATGGAAATCCGGTTACCGCGTCTACGTCACGAACGAGACTTCGGGCGATCTCAGCATCATTGATGGCTCGACGCTCGAAGTCATCGCCACTGTCCCGCTTGGCAAGCGTCCGCGCGGCATTCACGCCAGTCCGGATAAGCGGACGATTTACGTCGCGTTGAGCGGCTCGCCGATGGCGCCGCCAGGCGTGGATGAAGACACGCTGCCGCCTCCCGACAAAAGCGCGGACGGGATCGGCGTCTTCGATGTTGAACAGAACAAACTGCTGCGCGTCATCGAGGGCGGCTCGGACCCTGAGAATTTCGATGTCAGCCGCGACGGGAGCACGCTGTTCGTTTCCAACGAGGACATCTCCAGCCTCAGTTTTATCGAAGCGCCAACCGGGAAACTGATTCAGACGATCCGCGTTGGCGGTGAACCCGAAGGCGTCAGGCTCGCTCCGAATGGGAAGCTGGTTTACGTGACGGCGGAAAACGACAGCGCCGTTTCAGTGGTTGATGTCGCCGCGCGCAAACTCATCAAGAGTTTCAAGGTCGGACGCCGCCCGCGCAACATCCTGTTTACGCCGGATGGAAAACGCGCCTACGTCAGCGCAGAAAACGACGGCGCCGTCGCGCTGTTCGACGCCGTGAAGAACGAGAAGATTCAGGACATCCAGCTCGGCGCGCCGGGCGAGATCAAGCCGATGGGACTGGCGCTTTCGCCCGACGTCGGCAAGTTGTACGTGAGCGCGGGCCGAGGGCGTAAGGTGTTCGTGGTGGATACCGCGACGAATCAGCCCACCGCTTCGTTTGAAGTGGGAGTGCGTCCCTGGGGCATCGCGGTTTCGCCCGATGGGAAGACGCTCTTCACAGCCAACGGCCCTTCCAACGATGTCTCGGTGGTGGATCTGGCGAGCCAGACGGTGATCAATAAGATCAAGAGCGCGGGAAGTCCCTGGGGCGTGCTGGTTATAGGCCGGTAGCGGCTATAGATTTTTCAACCAGATGTTGCGCAACTCCAGTTTCATCGGCGGCCCAACGTGCATCTGGAAGCCGATCAATCCGCCCAACGCGCGCGCCGCATTGTCGTCATCCACCGCCTGCGCCATCAGATGGCCGTTGAAAACGTGCGTCAGCGCATTGCCGCGCGCGATGATGTGAACCTGATTCCAGTCGTTGGTCTTGATCAGCGCCTTCAATTCGTCGCCGCTGCGCAGGTTGGCGACAACCTGCTTTTTGCCCGGCTGCAACCGCGTCATCTGGCCGCGCAGCGCCAGGAAGCCGCGGCCGCGTTCCTCGTAAAGCTGACCCGTGTAAACGTTCTGGAAATCAATGTCCGCCTGATAGCCCTTTAACACCCATTTGCCGACTTCGGGCAGTTCGACGCTGCGATACTGCACGCCACTGTTCGTGGAGTTGATGCGGTACTCTAATTTCAACTCGAAATCTTTGGGCTGGCCGCCGCGCCAGATCAGGAAGGTATTCAGCTTGACTGGTTTTTCCGCCGTGCTCTCGCCGATGATCGTTTCGTTCTCCACGCGCCAGAACTGCGGGTCGCCGTCCCAGCCTTTCAGCGTTTTGCCGTCAAAGATCGCCTCAAACCCTGTGTGGTCATCCGTCGCCAGAGCTTCGATGCCTGTGCGCATGCCTCCACCGCGCTGGCCCTGCTGAGCGATGGTCGAATAGGTCAACAGCGCAGCCGCGAGCAAGGCGGCGAAAATTGCAACGAGCTTTTTCATGAGATCCTCCATCAGGATTTACGCCGCCTCTTTCATCAGCTTGCGCAACGCTTCATTGACAGCCTCAGCCGTAGGAAAAGCCTCTGCCACATCCGGCGCCAGCCTGACCCCACGGCCCGCAAAGACTCCGCGATATTCTCGACCTTCAGCTTGAGCGCGACGGCGCAGTTCCGCAAAGTCATACTCAGGAGCAATATCATCCTCTGGATAATTTTTGTCTTCAATCAAATAAATTTCCGGCTTCATAATGTCTTCTCTCTTTCGGCGTCGCTTCTCTGGCGGTAATGATTCTGACCGTCTGTTCGCGCTCCGTGAAGGTTACAACCAACAAGCGGCCTTGCGCTGAAGCGCCAATCGCCGTGAATCGCTCTTCCTCAATCGAATGTGCCAAGTCAGGCACAACGTCCAGAAAGGGGTCCTCAAAAACCGTTTTGACTTCCTCAAAAGAAAGGCCGCGCTCAGCCAGCACGCGTGCTGCTTTTGTAGCCTCCCAAAAGAAATCTTCAGTCATCGTTATCTTTCATCAATCAGTTTGTCTCAAGTAGAGGAGCCATATCAAGAAGATACCACCTCCCACTGTCGGGTCTTCGCGGATTTCAACACCGCGTCGGTCACGTGATCTGTCGCCAAACCGTCCCTGAATGTCGGCGAGCATTCCTTGCCTTCGCCCACCGCTTGCAGGAAGTCGGCGAATTGATGAATGAAAGTGTGTTCGTAACCGATTTGCAGCCCCGGCACCCACCAATGCTTCATGTACGGATGATCGCCGTCGGTGATGTGAACGCTGCGCCATCCGCGCGTGATCCCTTCGTCGCGGTGATCGAAATACTGGATGCGATGCAGATCGTGCAAATCCCAAAACGCCGAAGCATGCTCGCCGTTGATTTCCAGCGTGTAGAGCGCCTTGTGCCCGCGCGCATATCGCGTCGCTTCAAACGTGGCGAGCGAGCCGTTTGCAAACCGGCACAAAAACGCGCTGGCGTCGTCAATGCCGACCGGCTCGACATTGCCCGTCAGATTGTGTTTGCGCTCTTTGATGAAGGTCTCGGTCATCGCGGACACTTCAGTGATCGGGCCGTTCAGCCACATCGCCGTGTCAATGTTGTGCGCCAGCAGATCGCCAGTGACGCCGCTGCCCGCGACGGCTACATCCAATCGCCACAGCCCCTCGCCGCCCTGCGGCAAATCCTGCGAGATCGTCCAATCCTGCAGGAACTTCGCGCGGTAATGGAAAATCCGCCCGAAGCGCCCTTCGTCAAGCAGGTTCTTGAGCAGCGTGACCGCAGGCACGCGGCGGTAGTTGTACCAGACCGTGTTGGGAACTTTGGCGGCTTCGACCGCTTCAACCATCGCCTTCGCCTCGGCGGCGTTGCGCCCCAGCGGCTTCTCGCACATCACCATCTTGCCGGCTTTGGCCGCCGCGATGGCGATTTCGGCGTGCGTGTCATTCGGGCTTGCGATGTCAATCAGATCAATGTCTTTGCGCTCGACCAGCTTCCGCCAATCGGTCTCGACCGACTCGTAGCCCCAGTTGGCCGCGAAGGATTGCGCGCGTTCGGGATTGCGCGCGCAGACAGCCTTCAGCACAGGCTGAAACGGCAGATCGAAGTAACGCCCGGCTTGCAGGAACGCGTTGGAGTGCGTGCGTCCCATGAAGCCATAACCAATTAACCCGATATTCAACAGTTTTTTGCTCATTGATTGATCCTGGTAACCTCGTTGTTTAACGATTCAGTAATTGTTATTGCGATGCCTCCTGATCTTCTGGAAAGATTTAGCTAGCCAGCCCATTAGTCTTTTAATATGCGGCAAGTCAACCCACACCTCACCTTGTTTTGAGAAAGAGGATAGCCCTCCATATCTGAAAGTAGTTGAGTCTGGGTCAAAGTCATTAAATACAAGGACGATATTTTCAAACCACTCAGGAATAGTCGCATCGAAATCGGTAAATTCCGTTTTTAGTACTTTTTTGAATTCTTGCAGAAGCCATAGCAGATCGTGGTCTTTCTTTACGTGGACAACAGTGGCTTTCAAATAAAGCTCGGTGGCATGCCTATAATTGTAGATTATTGGGCATGCAAGTTCGAATGTATCACCAGATGAAAGCGCGGCATCCACAAGGATGTCCGCAGCCAGTTTATAAGACTCCGCAAGCGCGAAAGCGTCAGCAATCTCTGCCATTCCGCTAATGACAGTACCGTGAGTCCAGGTTTCGTCTAAATTGTCGGGAAGTTCCTGGAAAAGAGGAGTCAATGAGGTCAATAGATCGTTGTATGGTTGTTCAAGATGGTTTTCGCAGTTAAGTCCGATTTTTATATACTCTATATCAGGTTCATCTTCCCAATACATTGATACGTACGCGAGTACCCGCAAGTCTTCCACAGAAAATTGACGAGGCATACCCTTAGCAGGATTTGCTCCGGGTCCTAAGTAGTCAGAAAAGTGGTGCGCCCATGTCTTAACAAGATTTCTATCCACCTCAAATATTCGTGCGGTTTCAGAAACTCCGAATTTCAAGTCGTAATGAGGCATATTCAGTCTAATGGACCGTAATGTTGTGAGATTGACGGTTCAGGCTCATCAGGCATGTATCTTGTTTGGTTTGGGGTTCGTTTGATCTTCGCCGCTAACGCGGCGAAGAATCCGCTAACAACGAGTGACCTCGTGCCGCGAGTGGAACGGTCATCAGCCGGCGTTCACGGTCGGCGGCGAAAGCGATACAGGCTTTGAGGTCTTCCCGCGTCAAATCGGGAAAATCATCGAGTATTTCCTCCTCTGTCATCTCGGAAGCCAGGTACTCAAGCACTTCGTAGACCGTGATTCGCAGACCGCGCACACAAGGCTTGCCGCCGCGTTTGTTCGGATCAATCGTGATGTAGTCTTTGTAGTTCATGGTTTGAAATTGTCGGCCTTTTGTCTTGCCCGGTCAACGATCACATAATTCCAATCACGTTTTCGTCGCCGTGACGATGTGAGCAAACGCAGGGAACTCCACTGCTCCATCAGCGGCGACGAACGACTTGAGCGCCTGCTCCGCCTCGGCGACGAGGGTCTCAAGCTGTCGCTCGTCCAGAAAAATTTGGGCCAGAGGAAACCAGCCTTTCACGTCAGCCAACACCATTGATCTGACACTCGGAAACCGCGCTGTTCCCTGTTGCGTGTTGACCACAGCCGATGCGATGCCCGCGCCGGTGAACAGCGCCGCCAGTTCCTTCACATCACCGAGTACGAATGGAAACCGCAGCCCATCGGCCGCCTGCCGGCTGATGAGGCGATCAAGCAGGTCAACCATAGTGGCATAAGCCGGTATGTTGTCGAGAGAGTCGAAGACCGCCACCGCCAGACGTCCGCCCGGAACCAGGACGCGAATCATTTCTTGCAAGGCAGCCACCCGGTCCGCGAAAAACATCAGTCCGAACTGGCTGACGACGGCGTCGAAAGATTGATCTTCGTAGGGAAGAGACTCCGCCGAGCCTTGACGCCATTCAATCTCAGGCGCGATTTGAGCCGCCACGGAGAGCATGCCCGGATTGATGTCCAGGCCGGCTACGGAGCCATCTGGAGTGACGCGCATCGCTACGGTTCGCGCCAACACGCCAGTGCCACAAGCCACATCCAACACCCGGTCGCCCGGTCGAATCTGCGCCGCATCCGCGACTCGACTCGTCCATCCTAGAAACAGCGTAGGAACAAACAATGCTTCATACGCGGCCGCGGTATCCGCCAGGTCTTGAAAGCTTAACTCACTCACGGGAATTCTCTCTTAATTCCAGCCGTGCGCGTTCCGCACCGCGATCATCGTCGCCAGAATGTTGTTCCAGGTTTGCGGGTCGGTCATCGTTTCGTTCGAGAACATGCAGCCGTCCCAGTTGATGTGTTGCGTGCTGCGAGTCGGATTGCCTTCTTCATCGCGCAGCCACAGGCCGGCGGCGCGGACGATGTCCATCTTGCCGTTCGGATCGTTCGGCAGACAGTGCCGTCCGGTCTTGTCGTGCGAGCCGGAACCTTTGACCGTCGCGTCGTTCTGCGCGACGTGAAAATCTTTGACCCACGAGCGCAAGACGCCGGTCATCTTACCCAGGGCTTCGTACAACACTTCCTTGTCCGACCAGTCATAACCTTCCGGCAGCAGGCGATGTTCGGGCGCGTTGTAACCGAGCGTGAAGAGCATGGTGTGCGCCATGTCGGCTTGAATGCCGAGCGTTTCTGGACGGCCTACCTGTTCGAGCAGTTCATTCAAATACTTCCAACTGTGCATTCCGCCCCAGCAGATTTCGCCTTCGGCGGCCAGACGTTCGCCGTAGCTTTCGGCGATGTCGCAGGCCTGGCGAAAAGTGTCAGCGATTTTCTTCGTGTTGCCTGCCGGGTCTGCGGCCCAATCGCCGGGTGAGCACGACGAATCAATGCGCACGACGCCGTATTTGCGAATGCCGAGTTTGTTGAGCTTCTGCGCGACTTCGCATGATTTACGCACCTGCGTCAGGAAGGCTTTGCGCTCTTCTTCCGAACCCATCGCCGAGCCTCCGCCGGTCGGCCCCCAGACGGGCGCAACCAGCGAGCCGATGACCAGATTGCGCGCGGCGACCTGATCAGCAAGCTCTTTCAGTTGGTCATCAGTCGAATCAATGTCGGTGTGCGGCAGCGAGAGGAAGATGTCTACGCCGTCGAAGCGCTGGCCGTTCACTTCGGCTGCGGCTGTCATATCCAGCATCTTTTCAAATTCGATGATCGGTTCGGCGTCCGGGCCGCCTTTGCCGACCAGACCAGGCCAGGTCGCGTTGTGCAATTTAGGAAACTGATTGGTTTTTGTCGTGCTCATTGTTGCGCTCCTATATGCTTACCGAGTGAGCTTCACATCACTGAATTGAATGATTGGACGTACGTCTGTGTAATTCGGAATATCGCCTTGTAAGGTCTCGGCGTGTGGTCCAAATGCAGCCAGAAATGCTTCGACCGAGTCAAAGTACAGATGACAGATTGCGACAAATTCAGCCGCTGATCCCGGCTCGCCTCCGCCCACCCCGTGCTCGACGCTCACTCGCCTGAGCGCGGGACTGAGTTTCTCAATTGTCATCGGCATGTGTTGATTCAGGTAATAATCAAAATCAAAACGGCTGCCTTTGGTATTTGGATAAAAGATGCTGACGTTGATCATATTTCCCCGGATGTGTTTCTGTTCGTTATTGCCTGCCCAGAGCCTGCGCAATCGCCGTTTCGGCCAATGGCGCCATCACGGCGTAGCCCGCGTCATTCGGCAGCAGTCCGTTGTCGCTCAATTCCTTTTTCAAATTGCGGCCCTCGGCCATCGCCGAATAGTAATCGAGATAGACCGAGCCGCTCTGGGCGGCGTACTCTTTCAGCCAGTTGTTGACGCCGATGATCTTGCCGAATGGCCGCAGCAGCGATTGTTTGGCGTGGTAATCGTTGATCGGCGTGAGCGAGGCCAGCACGACGCGAATGTTGTTCGCTTTGGCCAGTTCGACGATGGACATGATGTTTTCGGCCATCATTCCCTGAGTGATCGGAGCGTTGACGCTGGCGATGTCGTTGGCGCCGGCCAGAATCACGACGACTTTCGGTTTTAGGTTGATCACGTCCTGGCGGAACCTGACGAGCATCTGCGGCGTGGTTTGCCCCGCAATGCCGCGATTGAAATATGGCTTGCCCGGAAAGAATTTCGCCTGGCTTTGTCCCCAGCTTTCCGTGATCTCGTCGCCCAGAAAAACCACGCGGTCTTCCGAAGGTCTGGGGCGGGGAAGTTCGGTATTTTCGCTGCCGTAACGGATCAACCCGGCCCAATCCCACAGCATTCGCCGCTGCGCCTCGACTCGCTCTTCGAGCGCCGTCACCGTTGAAGCGCAATCCGGCTTCGCCTGCGTCCAACCGATGCCGCCCATAACCAGCAGGGCCAGCAGGATTTTGATAACAGGAGCTTTCATCATTTGAAAATCAGGCGATCCTTCTTCGCTTCGATTTTGGCGGCGTCAATGCCGGGAACTTTCTTCAGATCTTCGATGGATTTGAATGGGCCGTTTTTCTCGCGGTATTGAATGACCGCTGCGGCTTGCGAACGCCTGAGCGACAACCCGCTTTCCAGATCAATCGCCTTCGCTTCGTTCACATTGATTTTCGGAACGTCATCGGCTGGATAGTTTTTGACCACGTATTCGAGGACGATGTCGAGGTCTTTCTCCGAGGCTTTCAGGCCGTAGGAGACCATCTTTTCCAGAGTCAATTGCCAACCGGCGCGATCCTGGCGCACCGAGAATGACTTTTCCAGTTCGTGGCAACCGGCGCAAAGTTTCCGCGCCTCCTCTTTCCCCGGCCCATCGGGCATCGGGCGGCTTTGGCTTGCAGTAGATTCCAACTTGCCGCTGACGATGAATCCTATGAGCGCAAGCGCGAATAATGCGCCGCGCCAAATTCGTTTTGATTGCGCTTTGTTCATATCAATCTGCTGGTAAGTTCTTTAATCAATGCTCCATCGGGAAACCGAACGCGTAGATCGTCCCGTCGTAGGTCGTCAGATAAATCTGGCTCATACCGCCGGACAGCGCGCCGCTTCGCGTGAACGAAGTGATCGTCGCGCCGCTGTTCCACAACTCTTTGCCGGTCGCGCCGTCGAGCGCATAGATGACCGCGCGCGATGAACGCGCAGCGCGCATCGCCGCCGTCATCTTGCTGTTTGTGCGGAATTCGCCGCTGGATGTGACGAAGACGACGCCGTTGATGATGGTGGGCGTCAGCGGCGAGACCAGATTGCGAGAGGCCCAACCCGGTTGCAATGTCAGCGCGCCGTTCTGTTCAACGATTTTCCATGCGACGACCGCGCCTTTGGTGATGGCCCCGTTGTCGGCCTTGAAGCCCAGCGCGTTTGCCTGAGCGCCCACAGTCGGCGCGAGAATCCAGCGCACGCCGCCCGCATCCTGCCAACTGGCCAGCGCGCCCGGAGTGAAATCATCAGCGCCTTCTTTTCCGATGGCCGGTGAAGAAGACAACGGCGCTTTCAGGTTCGCGCTGTCGAACAGATGCACGCTTCCGTTTCTGGTGGTGGCGGCGATCAGGGTTTTGTCTTTGTAAGTAAAGATCACAGGCGAAGAGGAGAATTCCTGCGCGCCTGCCGAATAAGAAGCTTTCACGGCCAAAGTTTTGGGATCGAGCGCGATGAGCGAGTTCGGATGTTCGCCGCCGCTGCCGGTTACTGCATAGATCACGCCATCACCGCCAAACGCCATCCCGGCGGAACCGGCGACATTCGCCTTGAACGTCTTCACTTCTTTTGAGATCAGGTCAATCGCCCAGACGCCGTTTGGCGCATTGCCGCAGCCACCTTCGGTGACGGCGTAAGCGAATTGATCGGTCACGATCAGCCCATTCGCGTTGGAGCCGGGGGGCAGGAACTTCATCGGCGGTTCGTAATCGGCGCCGTTCGACATATGCAATGAATGCAGTCTGCCATCGCCCGCCAGCGCGAAAACCAGGAATGGGCCGGCGCCCAACTGGCCGCCCGGCGGATTAGCAGGATTGGTTCGCGCCGCCTGAACCAACATCGGATTTGCCCCGCCGTCGCCAGGAGGATTCGGTCGAACATTGGCCAAAGTGACCGCGCCCTGGCCAGATTCGCCGACCGCGCTTTTCGCCGGGTTGCTGCGGCCACGTCCGCCCCCGCTGGCCAATGCGGGAATGGTGGTCAGAACCGGACGCGCCATACCGGTGGTAATCCCGCCAGGACAGGCCAGCGTGCCGGGGCCTGCGGGCGCGCTCGCGTTCAGATGTTTTTCCCATTCCATCCGCCCCAGGTCGGTGTCTATCGTGAAGAGGTTGTCGCCGCTGCCCGCCACGAAGCCGAGCATCCGAAAACCGCGATAGCCAATCAACCGGTCGAGCGTCGCGGGCGGGGTCAGCGAATTCAACTGCCGGGGCGCGTTCTTCAGCTTCATCTTCCACAAAAACTGGAAGTCGGGCTTTTTTACACTATTTTTTGAAATCTTCGCGTCCGACCTGATCCAGGATGAACGCTGGGCATCGCCATTGGTCGTCATCCAGTCTCTGCTCTGAGCACTGGCGGCGCCAGCCCATGCGATGGCGCAGGCGATACAGCCGATGAAGATAACAGCGAATTTTCTCATTGCGGAATCTCCTTCTTGCCTGGAAGCGCGCGATCTCAGTGGCACGCTGGAAGCGTGCGATCCCAGGTGTTCAATGTTTCACCCGATAATGAAGCAACACGAATCCATTGCTGTAGCTTTTGCTGTCAGTCAATTCCAAAGTGGCCGGCGCGACGGTTCCACGGAAGAGCGGAATGCCCGAACCGATGACCACCGGGTTGACCTTTAGAATCAGCTCGTCAATCTCCGGGAAGAGTTGGGCCGCCAACTCGCCCCCGCCGCAGAGCCAGATGTCCTTGCCGGCCTGCCGCTTCAACTCCCTGACCTTCGCCACGGCGTCTTCCGAGACAAGCTCGACAGCCTGATCCGGGCTTTCCTTCAGCCTGCGCGAAAACAGGTATTGTCGCAGGTGAGGATAAGGGCTGGTGACGCCGATCCTGCTTCCCACCTCATGCGTGGCGCGTCCCATCAGCACGGCGCCAAACCGCTGGTTCTCCGCCCGCACGCCGAGCAGGCCGCGCAGGTGCGCGGGGATAGTCTCAGGGAAGGAATTGGATAAATCGGCGAGATGCTCGCCCTCGCTCAGGAAACAATCGAATGAACCGTCATCGCGGGCGATAAACCCGTCAATAGTTATGGCGACGTAATAAACCAGTTTGCGCATGCTCAACCTGCTTTCACTGCGCTGCTTGTTCGGCAGCGCCCTTGATGCCGAAGCAGTATTGCATGCCGTCGAAGGTGTTGATGTAAACGCGCCCATTGGCGATGGACAGCCCGCCCCAATGGCTCCACGACGCGATTTGATCGCCGCTGTTCCAAAGCTCTTTGCCGGTCTGCGCGTCCAGCGCGTACAAAACAGCTTTGTGCGAACCGGCGATGCGGTATTTGGCGTCGTGGTTATAAGCCAGTCCGATGTCGAAGCGGGCCTGGTCGGTGTCCTCGCCGCTGCCGTAAGCGAAGATAATGCCGTTGGCGATGACCGGCGGTTCTGCGCGATTCATGTCGCGCGACAGCCAGGCCGGCGTCAGCGTCCATTTGCCGGCTTTTTCTTCGACTTTGAAAGCTGCGATCGCGCCCCACTTGACTGGGCCGTATTCAATCGGCGCCTTCCATTTTGAATGCTTCGGCCCCCAGAACGGAGTGAGCACCCAACGCGTTCCTTTCGCGTCTTCCCAACTGGCCATCGAACCCCAGATGCCCGCAGACGCGAAGTTGACCTCTTCGTTGCAAATCAGCGGCGTGCGGTGCAGCGGCGTGCGATGATCGTCGCCGCCGATTGATTCGGTATCCATCAGGTAAACGACGCATTCCTTGCCCGCGTCCACCATCAATTCCTTGCCTTTGTATTTGAAGATCGCCGGAGTGACCTGCATATCCAGGTCGCGTTTGAAGAGCCACTCTGCGTTCGATGGGCCGTAATAATCCACCAGTTCAACGGCCTTCGTTTGCGGGTTCTGTTTCACGCCGATGATGCCGTTGCCGAAGACTCCGTTCTCCGGATCCCAGCGTCCGTCGCCAGTGCCGGTGTACATCACGCCGGTGGAACTGATCGCCGGGCCGGTGCGTCCCCACATCCCGCCGCCCGCTGGCCCCCACGAACCGACTTTGTCGGTGGCCAGATCGTACGTGTAAACCATGTTCGGATTACCGCCGCAGCCCTGAGCTGTGTGAGTGTAGATTATGTTTTCGCGCAGGCTCAGCGCGTAAGGCTTGCCGTTGGGCGGCATGAATTTCGCGGGCGGCGCGATCTCTTTGCCGTCGGCGGCGTTCAGGCGGCGAAGCGTGCCGTCCCACGCGGCGGCGTAGATCGTGTATTTGCCCGGCGTGTCAGTCGGCCCGACAACCGGCGTCGCGGTGATGCCGCCGGGGCACAGGATGCCCGCGCCTCTGCCTCCGCCGGGAGGCGGTGTCCACGAAGTCTCGAAATGATGTTTCCACAGAATCGCGCCCGTCTCGGCGTCCAGCGCGTAGATGTTGTCGGTCACGCCGGTCGCGATCACCATTTGTTTTGGGCCGCCGCTGGTATTGACCCGGCCGATGATCAGCACGGGCAACAGATTGTGCATTTGACGGGGTTGGTTATCGAGCTTCGTCTTCCACAGCAACTTCATGTCTTTGACATTGGCTGTGGTCAGAATCTTTTCGTTCTGCTGCCACGCAGTCCGCTCGAGATTTCCGCCGTCGGTCAACCAGTCCGCAGGCTTGTCGCCCTGCGCCAACTGGCCAGGATTCCAGCCTGCTATGCTTCCGAACAGGAAGAGCAGCAGCAGCCCTGTAACTTTGACAAACTTTCGATACGCCACTTGGAAGACTCCCTTTGATAGCACGAAGGCGATGGCCTTCGTGGAATGGATCGTTTTCCGTCGCAAGTCAGATCGCGCGATGACTTTGGGTCTATTCAGATTGAAGGGTTTTATACCGTAACCGTGAAAATATGGTTCGGCAACGGGTTATAGCATCGCCGCAAACAGAGGGCAAGGAAATCGCACGGGTAGAGGCAGGACTTTTGCAAAGCCGTCAGGGAGTACCTAAAACGCAGAGCCTACAACCTGCAACCTATAAATTTTTCCTTCGATGGGCCGATAAAGCGATGGTTCGCAGGAAAGGTTTATAAGTTGTAGGCGCTCGGTCGCAGGTTTTAGGCATCGTGAAAATCACCACTGGCGACGCAGATTACGGCAGCCCGAACGCCAGGATATTCGAGCCTGCCGCCACCGCCACGTATTGTTTGCCTCCCGCCACGTAAGTCATGGGAGACGCTTTCCACAATTCGTTCGTGTGGAAATACCAGAGTGGCTTGCCTGATTTAGCCTCCACTGCGGCAAAGGCGCCGCTGTCGTCTCCGAAGAAGACCAGGTCTCCGGCGGTTGACAGCGCGCCACCCCACGAATTGCCCGGGCCGATCTGCGGATATTGCCAGACGATCTTTCCGGTCTGCGGATCAATTGCGCGCAGGTATTTCCTGCCCGGCTCGTCGGGCGCATCCTTCGTTCCGCCGCCATAAAATGATTTGCCGCGCTGCCACGGCTCCGGAGATTTGCTGTAGATGACGCATTTTTCGAGAGCCATGACGTAGAAGAGTCCCGCCTCCGGGTTGAAGGCCGTTGACATCCAATTCGTCGCGCCTTCGACCGCCGGGCACGTCTTCACGCCTGCGGGCGTGGGCGCGCCGCCGCTCAAAAGCTGTGGCCGTCCGTCGGGGCCAATGCCGCTCGCCCAGGTCAATTGTTCGACGAAGGGTTTGGCCAGCAACAACTCCCCGGTTATCCGGTCGAGGACGTAAAAGAACCCGTTGCGGTTGGCCTGCGCGAGCAATCGGCGCCGCCGGCCCTGGAATTCGGCGTCAATGAGCATCGGCGTTTGCTGCGCGTCCCAATCGTGCAGATCGTGCGGAGTGAATTGATAATGCCAGCGCAGCTTTCCTGTCGCCGGTTCCAGCGCCAGAACCGAATCGGAGTAGAGATTGTCTCCCTTGCGCTCGTCGCCGTTGTAATCAGGGCATGGATTGCCGGCCGTCCAGTAGAGCAGATTGGCTTGCGCGTCGTAAGTTCCCGTGAGCCAGGTCGCCGCGCATCCATGCGAAAGAACAACGCTGGGAGGCAGCGCGTTGCCGACCCAGGTTTCCGACAAAGGCTCGCCGGGCGCGGGAATAGTCCAGAACCTCCACACTCGTTCGCCGGTTGAGGCTTTGTATGCGGCCAGAAAACCTCGCACGCCTTCATCGCCGCCCGAAATGCCGGAGATCACCAGATCATTGACCACCAGCGGCGCCGCAGTCGCGCCGTAATGCTCGCGGTAATCGGCCATCTCGACATCCCAGAGCAATCTCCCGGTCAGACGATGAAGCGCGATCAGGTGCGCGTGATCGGTCACCATGAAAACTTTGTCGCCGAGCACAGCCACGCCCCGGTTGATCGCTCCCGCCGCATCGCCGACCAGACCTCTGGTCAGCGGGCGCTGATAGCGCCAGATTTGCCTGCCGCTCCGCGCGTCCAGCGCGTACGCCCGATTGGCTGTAGTCACGTACATCACGCCGTTAACGACAACCGGCGTCACTTCCAATCGCCGCGCGTTCGGGATCGGGAAGATCCATTTCGGCGCCAACTGCGCGACGTTGCCGGTGTGAATCTGCCGCAACGGGCTGTGACGATTGCCGCTGAGATGCCCGTGATACGTGGGCCAGTCACCCGGCTTCGGCTCCGCTATCTCGGCGAAGGAAATTCCGTCGCTGCGCATTCCTTCGCCAATTGAAAAATCGGATGTCGCGCCGGGCGAAGGCTCGACGCCTGATAACCGGCTCAGGTAGGCGAGCAGGTCGCGCATCTCCTCCGGCGTCGCTTTTACTTCAGGCATCAACGAGTCGGTTTCGCGGGTGATCTCGGCGATCTCCTGGCGTTGCAACAGACGCAACTCGCCGTCGAGGCTCTGAAGTTGAAGATCGTAGTTGCTCTCGTTTTTCACGAATCCGCGAAGCCGCTGCCCATCGCGCAATCGCGCCGAAATGACTTTGAATCCCGGAGCCAGACGCGCGCCGGGATTTCGCAGCGATTGTTCGATGTCAGGCAATGTCCGTTCAGCGCCGATTTCGGAAAGGTCGGGGCCGATCATCGCGCCTCGCCCTTTGACCGTGTGGCACGAAGAACAGTTTCCCTTGCCGAAGAAGAAAGCGGCGCCTGCGGCCACATCGCCCGGCGATGCGTTCTCGGTGGCGGGAACGGAGAGGGAACGAACAAAAGCCACCAACTCACGCATCTCGTTTTCGGGAAGCTGGAAAGCGGGCATGCCTCCGGACGGAATTCCTTTGCGGATCAGTTCGCCAAGCTCAGCGGCTGAACGACGGCGGGCTATCTCGGAAGAAATGATGTCAGGCCCGCGCTCTCCGCCTTTACCGTCGGCGCCGTGACAGGCGGCGCAGCGCGCCTCGAAGTGACGCCTGCCCGCTTCAATCAGCTTCGGATCAATTGCCCTGGGGCTTTGCGCCGCCGCTTCAGTGGAGATCATTTCAAAATGGATCAGACATCCGGCGAATGCTGTCAGGAAGACCAGCGCAATGATCGTTTTTTCTTTTTTCAGACTCACGGTTTCTCCTGTTGAAGCAGAGCCAGAAGTTTCTTCGGCGCCACCAGGCGATAGGCCTCGCGCACGCAATTTGTGATCGTCCCGTCGTCGTTTAGATTCAGATGGACGCCGATCCATCCCTGCGTTCCGACGTAAGGCGGTACGAAGAACTGATCCGGCGCCGATGCGACGATTTGTTCCTGCGCGCCTGGCGGAGCTTTGAGCCACAGCGCGATTCGGCCGTCGTTGTGATGGTTGTTCAAATACATTGCGAACATCTTTTTGCGAACGCGAAATGTGGGCGCGCCCCAGGCTTCTTTCCCAGTCGCTTCCGGCAGGGCGAGACAGGTTTTTCGGACTCTCGCAATCTGATCCCTGGCCATCGAATTCGCCTCCTGCTTTGAAATTGAAAAATCGCGCGGGGAGTTTACGACCCTTTGCGGTCGAAGGAAATTGACAAGTTCATTTTTCGTTCGATGGGCATAAGGCTTGCTGCTCATTCCATCAACCCCGAAGAACAAGAATAAGTCATAAGACCGATTGTACTCTCCGACTGTGAGAATAAGGCTTGCTGGGTTGGGTTAAACGATTTGCCGGGATAAGCGCGCTACTGATGTTGTTCGGTGTGGCGGAGTCTGCCGCCAGAGCGCAATCCGTAGAGAAAACGCTATCGAACAGCGCGCCCGCCATTGGCATCAATACAGATCGCCTCTCGAACAAAGATTTGCGGCGATGGAATGCGATCAAACAGATTGTCTTCGCCGAAGACGCCGAAGGTGAGCCGTTGCATCCGACATTAAGAGATTTGTGGAAGCGGCTTGAGCGAAGCGGCCACGTTATCTATATCGAGATGCGCGGCGGGGGCCGCGCAGTCTCGAATATCGCAGGCGGTTTTTATATTGAACGATTCGATCCCGAAGGCGTCAATCACGCGGCGATCATCAGGCTTTATCCCGATACGATTGACCGGGCGTACATCGGGCCGAACGCCCGGCGCCACGAAGGCTTCATCGCTTTTCAGGGACTCGGCAGGGAAGAACGTTACGCCGAAGTTCTCGGCCATGAAATGGCGCACGCGGTTCACATCCTGAGCGACCTGACAAGAGCGCGAATGGTTGAAGAAGTGATTCAGCAGACCAATGAATTATTCCTCTCCTACGGCAAGCAGAACGGATACGCGAATATCGAACCGGAGATGCGGCGGCGCCTGGATCAGCGAGACGCCTTCCTGAAAGAATTGGAGGAGCCTGCGGAAGCGGCTGAGGCCTTGGTCTGGAGAGAACTCGCGTCAGGCCGCCAGGCGAAAAACAGAAACCGGAGCCGGGAAGCTTTCGCAGGCCGCTGGTAAGTGGCCAAAGCGATCGCGGTCGTCTACACTTTAAAACCGCAATCCCCCCAAATCCGAACCGCTGATCAATCATAGGAGAGCAATGAATATTCGCATCAGGGCTTCTTTGCGCGGCTTCTTATTTTTTGTCTGTTTCGCGTCTCCGCTTTTCGTTCAAACCTCCTCTTCCGTTTTTGCGCAGGATGGAAAAGACCTGCAAACTCAGACTCTCATCCAGCAATTGTTGAAAGAGCCGGAAGACAGCGCGCGCGAGAACGCCGCGAAGGCTCTTGGCAAAATGGGCGCGGAAGCGCGAGCGGCGATTCCCGCTTTGACCGAAGCCCTCAAGGATCGCAGCGCCTCGGTGAGAAGCAGCGCCGCTTTCGCTTTAGGTCAAATCGGCGTTGAAGCCAAACCCGCCGCCCCGGCGTTGGGCGAACTGTTGAAGGATCAGAACGCGTGGGCGCGCGGCAATGCGGCCTTCGCGCTGGGCAGGGTAGGCGGCGCGAAACCTTATCTGTCTGCGTTGATCGGCCTGCTCAAAGACCCGAACGAAAATGTCCGGAGGGACGCAGCCGATGCGATTGGCAGAATCGGCGCCGAAGCGAAGGAGGCTGTTCCGGCGCTGGTTGTTTTGTTGAAGGATAAAAGCGGCGCTGTCCGAAGATATACGGCTGAAGCGCTGGGCCGAATCGGCCCTGAAGCCAAAACCGCCATTCCAGGCTTGATCGAATCTCTCAAAGATCAGGAGTTCGTCGTTCGCACTTACTCGGCCTACGCCCTCAGGCAAATCGGCATGGAAGCGAAAGAGGCGGTTCCGATCTGGACTGCTTTATTGAAGGACAGCCACGAGCACCTTCGCAGTTACGCGGGCGACGCGTTAGGCGAGATTGGGCCGGAGGCGAGGGCCGCGACGCCCGCGCTGATCGAAGCGTTGAAGGATCAGGATAGATTTGTACGTGTGAGCGCCGCGAAGGGGCTTGGCAAGATGGGAGCCGAAGCTAAAACGGCAGTCCCGCCATTGATCGAATTGTTGAAAGACAAAGAGCCGCTCGTCCGCGCAAGCGCCGCCGACGCTTTAGGCCGGATGGGCGCTGAAGCCAGGTCGGCGATGCCTGCGCTGGCCGAGTCGCAGAAAGACCCGGCGACGATAGTGAGACTCGCGGCGACCGGAGCCATCGGCAAAATCGGTTCGCCTGAAACGAAGCGGTAAGAAGCGCCGCCGGAATCAACGCGTTATCGAGCCGCCGTCGCCTTGCGCCGCGCCGGTTTGAGTTCATAAACGTCTTCAACCGCCGCTCGCAACAGTTCCGCCACGCTCCACGCCTGGGCGATGCAACCGCGCGGATGGTGAGGCGGGTCGCCATCGTAAATTTCCGACACCTGACCGAGACCGGCTTCAAGAAAATGCGGTTGGAATCCTTCGAGTAACTGCGTTGCCCGCGCGCGGCTCTTTCCGGTCCTGCCGTTGGCTTTGAGATATGCGGTGATGAACGGCCCCATTAACCAGGCCCAGACCGTGCCTTGATGATAAACGCCGTCACGCTGTGACGGACCGCCTTCGTAACGGCCACGATATTGCGGATCGTGCGGCGAAAGGCTTCTCAATCCGTATGGCGTCAGCAGGTCGCGCTCGACGACCGTCACCACCTGTTTGGCTTTCTCGCGCGAAAGCATCGTGTGCGGCAGGCTGACAGCCAGAATCTGATTGGGCCGGATCGCAGCGTCGCGCGTTTCTCCGTCAATCACGTCGAAAAGACATCCCGCGGCTTCGTTCCAAAACAACTGATTGAAACTCCGCCTGGCGCGCGCGGCCATCCGGCCATAACGTTTTTCGTTTTGTTTGTCGCCGAATTCATGCGCCAGACGCTCCATCACGCGCAGCGCGTTATACCAGAGCGCCTGAATCTCGACGGCTTTGCCCGTGCGCGGAGTTATCTCCCGGCCATCAACCCGCGCATCCATCCACGTCAGTTGAACGCCCGATTCGCCTGAATGCAGCAGCCCATCGTCGTCAACGCGAATGCCATAGCGCGTTCCGCGTTCGTGCCAGTCAATGATTTCGGTCAGCGCAGCGTAAAGTTCGGACTGAACGAATTTGTAATCGCCGGTGTATTGCAGCAGCGCGCGCACGGACTCGAAATACCAGAGCGTCGCGTCAACCGTATTGTGCTCCGGCTCTGCGCCCGCATCGGGAAAGCGGTTCGGCAGCATGCCGCGATCAACGAATCGGGCGAAGGCGCGCAGGACGCTCTTCGCTTCTTCAGCGCGGCCTGTAACGAGAGTCAGCCCCGGCAGCGCAATCATCGTGTCGCGTCCCCAATCGCCGAACCAGTGATAACCGGCGATGACCGTCTTCTGGTCTCCGCGCGCGACGATGAATTGATCGGCGGCTGCGGCCAGCGTGCGGACTAGTTCGCTGGCGTTCGGATAAACGCCATTGATCGCTTGTCGCCGATTAATCTCCGCCTTCTGATAATCAAAGACGCGGTTGATGTCGCGTCGTTCTGTCGAGGCGATGATCGCCGCTCGCGCGCGGCGGCTCAGGTCGAATTTCAACGCGCAGGGGCTGAACAGGTCTTCGTGAAAATCCAGCCCGCGCTCGCGCTCCTCCTGATACTCGAAATTGCGATACCACCATCCGTTCAGATCGAGATCATCGGCGTTGTGCGCGAGATGCAGCGAGGGAACTCCATCGTAAGGTTTGACCGTCGCCAGATTCGGCTCAGTCTCGACGCGCGGATCGAGCGCGCCGTTTTCATGCATCGCGCTGTGATAATCGCGGAATGCGATGAGCGGGCGGATTTCGAGTAAGCAGCCGGTCGCTTGATTGGCGGCTTTCATCTCGTACTGAATGACCGCGCTGTTCTCGCCGTGAATCATAAACACGGATTTCTCGATTTCGATCCCTGCGACTTCGTAGGTGAAGACGGGGAATGGATCGAGCCGGAACTGCCTGAGGTATTGGTAGCCCTGCGGATGAACCACGCCCGGATATTGATTGGCCGAAAGCTCGTAGCGATTGCCCGCGACGATCAGCGTCTCCTCGAACTTCGACAGCAGCGCCATGCGCCCGACAGGCGGATTGGTGGCGGCCACCAGCAGTCCGTGATACCGCCGCGTGTTCACCCCCGCGATTGTCGAAGATGCGAATCCTCCCAGCCCGTTGGTTTCCAGCCACTCTTTGCGCAAGGCTGAATCCGGGTTGCGGAGCGTTTCCTGATTGAAGCTGATCATTTTTACCTCCTCGCGTTTCATTGATGTTTGGTCAATACGCTTTCTCAATCCTCCGTAGCGGCAAATCTATTCCGGATAAACACTCTTTGCAGGCGCGCGGGAATAATCTGGACGTTGCGCAGGATAACGTATTTGATAGGTCAAAGCTGCGTTTCGGCGGGCTTTCGATGTGAGGCGATAAACACAAAGGAGAAAACCATGAAGCTGAGTAAAGGTATGAACATCCTGAGCTGGATTTTACGTCTGGTCGTCGCGGGCATTCTCTTTCAGACGCTCTTCTTCAAATTCACGGGCGCGCAGGAGTCTGTCTACATCTTCACCAAACTGGGGATCGAACCCTGGGGCAGAATCGGATCGGGCGTGGGCGAATTGATTGCAGTGATCCTGCTGCTGATTCCTTCGACGGTCACAATCGGCGCGATTCTCTCGCTCGGCGTGATCAGCGGCGCGATTATGAGCCATCTGACCAAACTCGGAATCGTCGTCATCAATTCCGACGGCACGTCCGACGGAGGGCTGCTGTTTGCGCTCGCGCTGATCGTTTTTGTCTGTAGCGCGATCATTCTGGCCATTCACCGCCGCGAAATTCCGGTCGCCGGTTCGATGTTGTTTAACGGCGACAATCAATAAAAAAAGCCGCCGGATGTCGAAGCCTCTCGCTTCGGCATCCGGCGGCAAACCGCCAGGAGGCGACGGCCACAGGCGGATCAAAGCTCCGCGATTTCGCAGAAGACCTTGATCGCGCCTTTGGCCGTAGTCAGTTTTTCGAACAACTCCTTGTAATTCTCCAGCCCCTTGACAGGATGCGTCAGCAACCGCTTGAGCCAGCCCGGATATTCGGCTTCAGCCTGCGCCATATCGCGCGCGCCCATCTCGAAGTATTCGCGGTTGGCGTTGACCGTGCCGACCATCACCTTGTTGCCGAGCACGAATTCGAGATTGATCCGGTCAGCGGGGACTTCGATCTTACGGTCGCCGCCGGTCACGCTTGAAAGCACGAGCGCGCCGTTTTTGCCGAGCGCCTGCATGCTGTCAAAAACCACTGGCGAATAACCCGTCGCCTCGAAGATGATGTCGAACGGCCCGTGTGATTTCGCCGCTTCGATGATCGGCAAATCCGCCGTTGATTCGTAGCGCGCGCCGATGTCTTCGATCAGATCGGAATTGAGATAAGGCTTCCTGCTCAAACCGAACGTCGTCACCTCCAGCCCGCGCAGCCGCAAGACCAGCGTCGCTAACAACCCGATCGTGCCCGCGCCCATCACCGCAGCTTTTTTAGGCCGCCACACTTTCAACCGCCGC
>WBZO01001769.1_pt1 | contig 31681 bp, 25 predicted proteins | sample 5204261 | NCBI WGS metagenome assembly WBZO01 (sample SAMN12412400, study PRJNA552823) | activated sludge metagenome | isolation source: activated sludge from anammox sidestream of wastewater treatment plant... | place: USA: North Carolina | collected 2017-09
CGTCATCGAAGGGTACGAGCTCACCGGACCTCACCAGCCGAGCCATCTTGGTTCCCTGCTCGACAATCAGCGAGTAGGCCGACACGTGCGTGGGATCCGCGGACAAAGCGGCCTCAATGGATCCCCGCCAATCGTCATCCGTTTCCCCGGGAGTGCCGTAAATGAGGTCGAGGCTCACCTCTTCGAATCCTGCATCGAAGGCCTCTTGGGCTGCCTCGACCGCCCGACCCGACGTGTGTTCGCGGTCGAGAGTGGCCAACACCGCTGGCGACGCGCTCTGCATTCCGAGGCTGACCCGCGTGAACCCTGCGGCCCGCAACTGACCGAAGTACTCGGGACTGACGGACTCCGGATTCGCCTCCGTGGTGACCTCGGCACCAGGAACGAGTCCGAACTCCGCATCGATGCCGGCCAACACGTCGGCGAGGTCCGAAGCTGGAAGCAGCGTCGGAGTGCCCCCTCCAAAGAACACCGTCGACACCGCAACGTGGCGAGCGCCCTGGCGTTCGCGAATCAGCCGAATCTCAGCCAGCGCATCGTCAACAAAACTGCGTGGCGAGGCACCATCAATCGCACCGGGGACGTACGTGTTGAAGTCGCAGTACCCGCAGCGACTCGAGCACCAGGGGACGTGGACATAGACGCCGAAGGGGCGCAATCCCACCGACGCGAAAGCGTCAGCGGGCAGCGCCCCTTCGGTGACTGCCAGGGTCTCTATGACTTACAGAGTCGATCAGGCGTACAGGGAATCGAGCAGACCCTTGTACTTCTCTTCCACGACCTTGCGCTTGACCTTCAGGCTCGGGGTGAGCTCTCCGGAGTCAACGCTGAACTCGCTGTCGAGGATCTCGAACTTCTTGATGGTCTCCCACTTGTTGAGCTTGCTGTTGAGCTCCTCCACCGACTTGGTGATGTAGGCGATCATCTCGGGGTCCTTGGCTACCGACGCGACGTCGGTCGGCTTGCCACGCTCTTCGGCCCACTTGGCTGCCGCATCGGGATCCAGCGAAATCAGCGCACTGACGAACTTGCGGTTGTTGGCATGAACAACCATCTGCCCGGCCACGCCACAGATCGCCTTGAACTGGCTTTCGATTGCCGACGGAGCGATGTACTTTCCGCCAGAGGTCTTTACCAGATCCTTCTTACGGTCGGTGATCTTGACGCGACCAAGCGCATCGATCTCGCCGATGTCACCGGTGGCGAAGTAACCCTCACCGACGAACACCTCTTCTGTGGCGTCCGGCCTGTTGTGGTACCCGCGCATAACGCCTGGGCCCTTGACCAAGATCTCGCCGTCCTCGGCGATCTTGACCTCGGTGCCCGGAACTGCCTCTCCAACCGTGCCGAACTTGATGTTGTCCGGACGAACGATCGAGGTGGCCGCGCTGGTCTCGGTGAGGCCGTAGCCCTCCAGGATCGGCATGCCGACGATGTTGAACCACTCGGCCACGTCGGGTGACAGGGCTGCCGAACCGGAGATGAACAGGCGAACATGGCCACCAAGACGCTCACGGATCTTTGAGAAGACGAGCTTGTCGGCGATACCGAACTGGGCACCGAGCAGCCCACCTGGCGCCTTCCCGTTTGCCAATTCAGCATCGCGGTAGCGCTTGCCAACACCAAAGGCCCAAGAGGCGATCTTTGCTTTGGCTCCACCGTCAGCGGCAACCTGCGCGTTGACCCCGGCGTAGACCTTTTCGAAGATGCGCGGAACTGCACCCATGAATGTTGGCTTGACGGTGGGCAGGTTTTCAACGATCTTCGGTACACGACCATCAACTGCGGTCACAAAGCCGATCTGCAACTGGGTGGCGATCAACACCGAACCGAACACGTGGGCCAGCGGTAACCACAGGAACTGCACGTCGTCAACGGTGATAACGCCCATTCCGTCAATTGCGGCGCCGATGTAGCCCCAGTTGCCCTGAGTCAGCTCGACACCCTTGGGCTTGCCTGTCGTTCCTGAGGTGTAGATGAGGGTCGCAAGCTGGTCACCGGTGACCTGCCCGGCGCGCTCAGTCACGCAGTTCAGCTCGGCGAGGAGCTTCTCCTTACCGAGCTGACGCAGGTCATCGAGCGTGATGACCCAGTCGCCGTCCGAGGCTTCTGGTGTGCCATGGAACAGAATGACCTTGCCGAGGTGTCCGAGTTCCGACTTCTTCTCGCGCAACTTGGCGACCTGCGCCTCGTTCTCGGCGAAGATGATCCGGCTGTCTGAATCGCTCAGGATGTATGCCACATCATCAGCGCCCGTGGACGCGTAGACGGTGGTGACAGCGCCACCGGCGACCGCAACGGCGAGATCCGCGAGGATCCATTCCACGCTGGTTTCACCGGCAATACCGACGCGCTGTTCAGGCTCAAGTCCAAGGGCGAGCAGGCCTGCGGCCTGGTTGTTGACGTCGTCTCCGACCTCTTGCCAGGTGGTGGAACTCCAGCCACCCGACTCGGTGGGTGCCCGGAATGCTTCACGTGTTGGTGTCGCGGCTACTCGATCCAGGAAGAGCTGGGTGAGCGATGCTGCAGCGATGGGCAGCTTCTCGCGAGCGGTTGATGTTGAGGCCATGCCGGAATTTCCTCCCGTTGGTCTGTCATTCGAAGGTGATACGCGTTAGTTGCGTCACACCATTAGCTGATCGAAGGTCAGCCTAAGGCGTGGGACGACATATTGCAGTAAGACCCCCCTAATTGGCGCTAATCGGACATCGTCGGCGCGGCACTAGTCCCTGCTGACGTCGCGGCACATGGTCGCGCCTACTTCTTGGGCCCGGAGTCCTCAGAGGTCGAAAGCGCGGCAATGAAGGCCTCCTGCGGGACCTCCACCCGGCCAACCGTCTTCATGCGCTTCTTGCCTTCCTTCTGCTTCTCGAGCAATTTGCGCTTGCGGGTGATGTCACCGCCGTAGCACTTGGCGAGCACATCTTTTCGGATTGCCCGAATCGTCTCGCGGGCGATCACCCGCGACCCGATAGCCGCTTGGATCGGCACCTCGAACTGTTGCCGCGGAATCAACTCGCGCAGTTTTGCTGCCATCGCCACCCCGTAGGCGTACGCCTTGTCTCGATGTACGACTGCGGAGAACGCATCCACAGCCTCCCCCTGGAGCAGGATGTCGACTTTGACCAGGGCCGCTTCTTGATCGCCGCTTGGTTCGTAGTCCAACGACGCGTAACCCTTGGTTCGTGATTTTAGTTGGTCGAAGAAGTCGAAGACGATCTCCGCGAGGGGCATCGTGTAACGCATTTCAACGCGATCCTCGGACAGGTAGTCCATGCCGAGCAGTGTTCCGCGCCGGTTCTGACACAATTCCATGATCGCGCCGATGTACTCGCTGGGAGCAAGGATCGTGGCCTTGACGATTGGTTCCTCGACGCTGGAGACCTTGCCATCAGGAAATTCACTGGGGTTGGTCACAACGTGTTCCGTGCCGTCATCCATCGTCACCCGGTAGATGACGTTCGGTGCTGTCGAAATGAGATCAAGGCCAAATTCGCGTTCCAGTCGCTCCCGCACAATCTCAAGGTGGAGGAGCCCGAGGAAACCACAACGGAACCCGAATCCCAACGCCGCAGAGGACTCCGGTTCGTAAACCAAAGCCGCGTCATTCAGCTTGAGCTTGTCCAGTGCGTCACGTAGGTCGGGGAAGTCCGACCCGTCCAGCGGGTAAAGACCGGAGAAGACCATCGGCTTGGGATCCCGGTATCCACCAAGTGCCTGCGTCGCGCCATGGGAGGCCAGGGTGATCGTGTCGCCCACCCGAGATTGCCGAACGTCCTTGACCCCGCTGATGAGGTAGCCGACCTCACCTACTCCAAGCGCGTCACTGGCGATCGGCTCAGGGGAAATGACCCCAATCTCCAAGGCCTCGTGGGTCGATTTGGTGCTCATCATCAGGATCCGGTCACGGTGATTGAGCTGGCCATCGATGACGCGGACATAGGTGACAACTCCCCGGTACGCGTCGTACACCGAGTCAAAAATCAGCGCGCGGGCCGGAGCTTCCGCGTCGCCGACTGGGGCAGGAATCAACGAGACCGCGGTGTTGAGTAACTCGTCAACACCCTCCCCTGTCTTGGCGCTGACCCGCAGAACATCGTCGGGATCGCAGCCGATGATGTTCGCAAGCTCGGCGGCGTATTTGTCCGGCTGGGCGGCCGGAAGGTCGATCTTATTGAGTACCGGGATGATCTGCAGGTCGTTCTCAAGCGCCAGATAGAGGTTGGCGAGGGTCTGGGCCTCAATGCCCTGGGCGGCGTCAACGAGGAGAACGGCACCTTCACATGCGGCCAAACTGCGCGAGACTTCGTAGGTGAAGTCCACGTGCCCTGGAGTGTCGATCAGGTTGAGGACGTACGTCACACCATCGGCCCCAGTGAAGGGTAGGCGAACGGCCTGAGACTTGATGGTGATGCCTCGCTCACGTTCGATGTCCATGCGATCGAGGTATTGCGCGCGCATCTGCCGAGCGTCGACGACTCCGGTGAGTTGAAGCATCCGATCGGCGAGGGTTGACTTGCCGTGATCGATGTGAGCGATGATGCAGAAGTTACGCAACAACTGCGGCGGCGTCTTTCCGGGACGAGGGGCACTCACCGGGTAATCGTTGCATCTATTGGGGGGAAAGTGCGCTCGCGGTCCCCGGCGGGTACTCTTGACTGTCAGGTGCGGCCTGGGAGCAAGACTCCTGATCGCCTGCACAGACAGATCAACTGGCTAGGGCACGGACCAATCAACACACAAACTTTGGATGAGTAGTGGCAAATATCAAGTCCCAGATCAAGCGCAACAAGACGAACAACGCTCGTCACGAGCGCAACAAGGCTGTCAAGAGCGAACTCAAGACCTCGATTCGTCGTGTCAATGAAGCTGCCGCTGCTGGCGACGCCGCCAAGGCCGCCGACGCCGCCAAGAAGGCAAACCGCGACCTCGACAAGGCCGTGAGCAAGGGCGTCCTCCACAAGAACCAGGCCGCGAACCGCAAGAGTGCGGTCGCGAAGACGGCCGGTGCCGTCAAGTAGTCAAGCGAGCGCCGCGCCGCGTCGGCCGAAGGCCAGCGGCACACAGCGAGCGCAGACCATTTGGCAAGCAAACACCGTCAAGTAGTCAAGCGAGCAAGACCACCAACAACGCATAACGGGACCCTGCCGGTTTGCTGTCAGGGTCCCGTTATGCGTGTGGCTATGTGCGGTGACTAACTGACAACCACCACGATGTTCTTGAGTCGCTTAGCCTTCTTTCCCTTTGGCTTCGCCTCAACCTGCACGATGTACGTCCCTGGCGCCAAGTTCTTGTACACCGTTGAGCGCGACTTACCAACTGATCGCCACTTCCCGAAACTGCGGGTGTTGCCTGGCTTGGAGATGCGGGTTTTGTAGGTGACGGACTTGCCGCTCTTCTTCGGCCATGCAACCTTCTTGTTCTGCGCAACGGCGCAAGGCGTCGTCTGGACACCAGGGACGCTGGCGCACTGGTCGACCGGCGCAGGTGGTGGCGGCGTCACGGGCGGCGTGAGTGGTAGTGACCCGCAACTCCCGTAGTTGAACGAGTAGATCTTCTGCGCGGCCGGATCGGTCGCAACCTTGTTGGCGAATGCTGTGCGCGGGAAGGCGCCGATTGGGGCATTGAGCCACTCGTACGGAATCGCGTAGACGTCGACCTGATCCCCCGCGGACAGCCCCGGAACGATTGGGCCAACCATCGACGAGACGGTGCGGAACGTTCGATATCCCGAGGTGAGCACGGCCTTTCCACCGCTGACGACGACTTCTGCCAACCAGTCGGACTGGGGAAGCGGCTGTGCGTGGGTCCGGCTTGAATACAAGGCATTCAGCGAGCAGTCGTAGCTCACTTTGCCGGTCCAGTTGCGATAGGTGAACGAGTTCGCGTAAGGCTGGTTCAGCGTCGCCTTCTTCGTTGCGGAATCAACACCGCAGTAGCCGAAGGAATCGACCTTGGTTCCACTGGCCAGAATCGTCGCATTCGACACGGGCCACGATGAGTACTTGTAGTAGTAGACGTCAATGGTGTCGCCCTGGCTGACGGGGACATCTCCCAGGCCCAGTGAATCGGTGCCGTCAGTTAGGACTGTTGGAGCAGCGCTCCCAATGTCGCTGGCAACGGTTGTGTCGACTTGGCCGTTCTTGACGAATGCGATGACGAACCGAGTCATGTTTTCCGACGACGCAAATTGGTCGCTCGCGGTAAACGTGTAGAGATCGTTCCCGTTCGTGCCGCAGTCGTAGCTGAAGGACGTCGTCACTACGGCGGAAGCGGGCGCACCACCAGCCACCAGCGCCACGACCGACAAGGCGAGCGCGAGCACGCTGGTCAGCGCAATTCGCGCGACGCCGCTGATGCCGCGCGTCGAGCCAACGAATTTTGGAACGGTCATTTCATCCCCCAAATACAAACCAACTCGCCCCCGCGAGTTGTCAGCAAAGGTAGCAGCGCCCTACTGGCGCGCCAAACTCACCACGGCAGACTCAAGCGCGAGACCCTTCTGCACCGGCTCAAGCTGTTCACCGTCGCGCAGCCCACCCTTCATTGCTGCGTCCAAGTCACCGAGAATCAAAATCGCCTGAGCCAGATCTAGTTGCGACCACCGCCTAACCTGCTGGTGCAGGGTGCGCAACTTCCACGGCGGGACTTTCGCGTCTGCGGCAAGTTCGCGGTCTGACATTCCCGGTGGCGCCGTGGACACCGCGACGAGTTGACGAATGGAGTTTGTCAGCGACGCGACGGTGGCCGGACCAAGCCGAGAGCCATCCGTGCCTTCGGCCAGCCGCAGCAGTCGCAGAGCCTGTGCGTTCTGGCGATTCATCACCGCGTCGGCAATTTGGAAACCGGTGATATCCACGGTCCCCCCGAAGTACTTGCTTACGTCGTCGGCTTCAATCTCGCGAGCATCAACATCATTGGCCAGTTGGTTGCAGGCGGAGGCGAGAGCTCGGATGTCGCTGCCAACAGCGGCAATGAGAATGGCTTGCGCCTGAGGCGACATCGATCGGTTCAGCCGACGCATTTCCGCCGCAACGAAGTCGGTAACTGCGCGACCCTTCTTGATCTCCGGACACTCAACGCGATGGCCTGCCGCGTGCTCGAGTTGCACAAGCAGTTTCTTCCCACGCGCTCCCCCTGCGTGAATGCCGACGATCGAGACTTCTGCAGTCGCCTGCTTCGCGACGGAGACGAGGGCGGTAACAGTGTTTTCATCCGCGGACTCAAGGTTGCTGACGACAACCACTGCTCCACCACCAAAGAGTGTTGGTGAGCAAGCTTCGTCGATGAGGCCGATAACCCCCGCCTCGGATCCGTCAAGATCCCGGCGCTCGGTCTGGGGATCCGCCTTGCGGACCCTCGAGACCACATCATCGATCGCTCGTTCGACCAGCAGTGGCTCGCTGCCCACGATGAGGGTGAGAGCTGACTTCGCGGCGCTTGGCACTCGATTCACTCCTCAATCCCTGGTTGCGCGGCACTGGTGGCATCACCTGAACGGCGTCATTCGGACCAATGACGGAAGACTCTCACGTTCTTCCCTGGCGCGGGCCGTGCCCCACCACAAAGATGTCCTGGTCTGGTTCACGTCCGACCGCAATGTCGCCGAACTGATCCGTTCGAACCACTCTCGCGCCATGGCGTTCCCAGTCGGCGATTGTGCTCGCCGCCGGATGGCCGTACCGATTGCCGGTTCCAACACTGATGACGGCGACCGCCGCCGGAAACCGCGCGGCCAAGTCCCCACTCTGGTTTCGCGATCCATGGTGCGGAACCTTGACCACGTCAAAGGGTGCGCCCGGTTGCGCAGACAAGAGTGCCTGCTGGGCCGGTGGCTCGAGATCTCCGGTCAGAAGCATTCGAAGAGGTGGATCACCAACGTCGATAGCGAGGGTCACTGACGCGTTGTTTGGTGCCGACCCCGGCCCGCGGAGCAACTGTGTTGGCCACAGCACCCGGTACCGCACGGACCCGATGACGCCCTCTTCCCCCGGCTCAGCGAGCCGGACGGGGATTGCTCGATCGGCTAAAGCGGAGGCCACGTTCCGATATTGCAGCGGGGGCTCGGACAGCGGGCTCACGATCACCGAACCGACACCACGATCGGCAATCGCGCCATCCAACCCATCGACATGGTCGGCGTGAAAGTGCGAGAGGACGAGTAGGTCAATGTTGTGCACCCCGAGCCCCGACAGGCAGCGATCCACCTGCCTACCCGCGGGACCCGCGTCGACGACCATCGCTCGGCCGGGTCCCGTCGCGATCACCAACGCGTCGCCCTGCCCAACGTCGCAGGCGACCATCAGCCAACCTGGCGGAGGCCACTGTTGGCCCGTCGAGCGAAACGCGGCGCAAAAGGCGATCAGAGCCGCCGCGACGGCCATCGAACCACGCGGGTTCCCTTGCAGCGTCCGTACGAGAACCGCGCGCCGCGACCACGTCACGATCAATGCTGCGACGAGTCCACATCCGAGTACGAATCCCAGGAATCCCGCTGGCCACGGAATCAAACCCGCTGGGAGGTCTGAACACCAGCGAGCAACAGAGGCAATCCACCACGTGGCAAAGCCAGCGATGTGGGCCAACGGTGGTCCACCTACCGGAGCGACGCTGGCGACCAGCGCCGCCGCGCAACCCAGAATCGTTGCGAACGGCACCGCAGGTTCTGCCAGCAGGTTCGCGACGACACCGACTGTCGGAACACCATTCCCAAAGCTGGCAACGAGCGGCAGCGTCGCCAGTTGAGCAGCGACCGCAACACCGAATGCGAGTCGAATGCCGTGTTTGACCCGGTGCTTGAGCCGAAGCCAGCCGCCAATGAGCGCAGTGGTGCGCTGACCAACACCGGATTGCGCAACGTCGAAATCCGCAGCCTCCAGCGAACTGTTGGCTGCAGACCTATGCCCTGCGTTGGCCACGAGACCTGGCGGTCCGGCGGAGGACTTGGCGGCGTAGAGCAGCAGTCCCCCGGTGGCTGCGACGGACAACGCGAATCCCATCGATACCGACATCCAAGGGTCAATGAGCAGCAACGCCACGGCGCTGACGGCAAGCGCGCTGAATCCCACCCGCCGACGGCCAGTCACAAGCGCAAGCAGCGCGACCAGCCCCATCAACGCGGCCCGAAGCACGCTTGGCTGCGGCCCCACGATCACGACGAACCCGAGCAGTGCGGCTCCTGCGGCGAGCACCGCCACCCATCGCCGGACTCGAAACAGCAAGGCCACGCCCAGCACCAGTCCGGTGATGACTGCGAGGTTGGCTCCACTAACTGCGGTCAAATGGCTCAGACCGGTCTGTTGCATGCTCTCGCGAAGATCCTCACTGAGACCTGATTCATCTCCGACGACGAGCCCTGGGAGAAGGCCACGCTCATCTGACGGCAACTGCGCCGCGGCTACTCGCATGGAATCTCGAACGTGTGAGGCCACGGCCTGCCACCACGGTGGCTGACCAACGACCGCGGGTGATCCGCGTACGCGCACCAACAAAGCGGTGCCTCGGGAAGGGTCTGCCTCCCTCAGGGAGGCCGCCGCCGTGATGGTGGTCCCAGGCGTGAGCGAGTGCAGGTCTGCCGACCCGTCGACGGACCCGACCAGCAGCACCGGAACCGACATCGTCCACTCGTGACCAGCCTCGCGAACCGTAGTCAGCGTCGCCGGAGCCGACCAGTTCCTCGATGCACCGTCTGCTGCACCCACCCAGCTTTGGGACGGTGCCGCGGCACGACTCAGTCGCGGGGGCGCGTCGATCCGCGCCTCGATGTCTCCCACTGCGTGTTGAGCACCCATCGACGTCACCGGTTCGCTGACCAGCGGGCCGAGTCTCAGTCCCGCCAGACACAGGCCGACTCCAACCGCAGCGACAACCGAGATGACAACCGGAACCGGAATGGAAGGCGTGGGTCTGCCGCCGCGATGGCCCCGTCGTTGCCGCACCCGCGTGCTCAGTCCTAGCCAACCCAGTACCGCAAGCGTTGCGACGCTCACCCAAGAGACGATGAGGACACCGAACAGCCCCTTGCCACCGAGTACGAACATCGACGCCTCACTCGCCCAAAGCCCTGCCGCAACGGGCAGTAACCGAACGTCGATCAGCTGCGTCCCCGCCCCGTCAGTGGGAGGTCGTCGGGTTCGGTCGCTCATGATGTCGTGCCCGTCGCTGGTAACCGCTCACACCTGTACATAGGGCGCGATCTGAGCGAAGGTCGCATCGCCAATCCCCGAGACCTCCCGAAGTTGATCAATAGACCGGAAGCCGCCATGTTGGGTTCGAAATTCGATGATCTTCGAGGCCAAAACCGGGCCGACTCGCGGCAGTTGTTCCAGCTGGGAGGCAGTGGCCTTGTTCAGGCTGACCTTTCCGCCTGACTGCCCGCCGCCAGCTTGCCCCCCGCCCAGCTGACTACCACCGACTTTCGAGGTTCCGGACCCGCCGCCACTCAGCGGTCCAGTGGTCGTTGCCGACCCGGTTCCTTCGCCACCGTCAGACGGAGCACTGACATCAATCTGTTCGCCATCGATCAGAACCCGCGCCAAATTGATCCGCACCAACCCCTTGGTCACCCCGCCAGCAGCAGTGATCGCATCGGCGACCCGTGAACCCGCTGGCAAGGTCACGACACCCGGATTGCGAACCGGACCCGTGACGTGAACGACGACAACGCTCGGTTGGCCAGTCGCTGACACCGACACCGGCTCAGCAATGGCGGCGGATACTGATGTTCCGGCAGAGGGCACTGGCGTTCCGGTCCGGACAACCTGCGGGGCGGTCACCGACTCCACCGGCTTCGAGCGCAGCGCCAACAGACCGACCGCAACGACGACCGACGCCAGGATGCCGACGAGCCAGCGAATGCCTGCCCGATCCCACGCGACCGACATTCGTTCGCGCAGGGTCCACTGCGGGTCGAGCGGCTCAGGGCTTTCCGGCGGCACGCGTCCGTCTGGGCGCATGCGCCCCTGTCTCGGTGAGCGGGTTTCTGACATGTACCGAAGTTAGAAACATTGAGCGACTATGCGTCCCCCCGAACAAGGGCCTTGTGGACAACGGATCCGAGTGACCGAACGGGGGAAAACCATCGGGGGGCACAACCAAGCAACTGCCCTAGGTCGTGGTCCTCGTTTCATCAGTCTCAAGGGGTGGGTGACGCCAGTCCGTCCAGGCTGCCCGAATGTTTCGCTGGTGACGAACGATGACCAGCAGACCAACGAGAACTCCGAAAACGGTCATCTCAACATCATTGCGATCAATCAGCGCCGTCACGATCAGCGCCACCGCACCCGCCACGGAGGCAATTCCGGTTCGCCTGACGAGCAGGAAGACGATCGCGAACACCACGAGTACAGGAATCAGCCACAGCGGCTCTGCGCCCAGCAAGACACCAATCGTGGTCGCAACGCCTTTGCCACCCTTGCCCTTGAGAAAGGGCGACGTCATGTGGCCGAGGATCGCCGCAAAGCCTGCGATGCCCCCAACCGGAGGGGAGGCAAGCGCGCTGAAGACCAGTACCGGCACGAGCCCTTTGAGCACGTCGAAGATCAGCACCAAAATGCCGGTCTTTCGCCCCATCACCCGTGCAGCGTTGGTTGCGCCCGGGTTCCCGGAGCCACTGTTGTTGAGATCGACCCCTCGAGCCTTGGCGATGATCGCTGCAGGATTGATCGAACCGACGAAGTAGCCGACAAGCGCGGCCGCAACAAACCAACCGGCGGCGACCTCGCTCACGCCTGTGCCCAGGGCTTGGGAGCTACTGTCACCGCCACACAACCAGGACCGACGTGCGCACCCACCACCGCTCCAATCTCGATTCGCACGATGTCCTTGCCACCCAACTGAGCACTCAACTGTTCCGCCATATCCTCCGCGCGCTCTGAAGCGTCAATATGCTGAACGGCGATGTCAACATCACCGTCAGCGGCGCTGGCCGCGGCGAGCGAGATATCGAGTAGTCGAGCTAGTGCCTTGCTCGGCGTACGTGCCTTCTCAAGCAGTTCAACATGGCCGTCATCGACGCCCAAGATCGGCTTCACGCGAAGCGCGGCACCAATCGCCGCGGAAGCCTTCCCAATCCGACCGCCTCGCTTGAGGTACTCCAAGCTGTCGACGTAGAAGTAGGTATTCGACCGTCGAGCGCGCGACATGATCGCAGCGGCAACCTCTTCGACCTCAGCGCCCGCCTCGGCGAATTCAGCGCCACTGAGGCATGCGAACCCAAGTCCCATGGCCAACGTTCGACTGTCGACCACGGTCACCGGAATGGGAGATTCCTTCGCAGCCAGCAGCGCAGTCTGATAGGTGCCAGACAGATCTGCCGACAGATGGGCACTCACAATTTGCTCAACACCACTATCCGCCGCCTTGGCATACGCATCTTCGAAGTCCACCGGTGACGGCCGAGATGTGCTCACCGGCTGCCAATCACGCAGCGCCTGAGCGACCTCGCTGGTTGAGATGTCGACGCCTTCGCGAAATGCCTGACCGGCAACGATCACCTGTACCGGGACCTTCTGGATTTGATGATCGACGGCCCATTGCGTTGGGAGGTAGGAGGTGGAGTCAGTTACAACAGCAACATGGCGGGCCATGCCACCGCACGCTACCGAAGTTTGACCGGGCTATCGCGTCAGGCTGGGACGACGTTGACCAACTTGGGTGCCCGCACGATGACTGTCCGCACTTCGCGGCCATCGAGTGAGGTCACCACGGCGGGTTCTGCCAGAGCCAGTTCGCGCAACGCGTCTTCACCTATCCCTGGCAGGACGTCCAGGCGTGCTCGAACCTTTCCCGCCACCTGCACCACACAGGTAACGGAGTCAGCGATTAGCAGGGAGTCATCGACGGTTGGCCAACCCGCCAACGCCACACAAGGCTCATGGCCGAGCCGAGCCCACATGTCCTCTGAGGTGTACGGAGCCACCAGCGACAACATGATCGCGACGGCTTCAGTCGCTTCCCGCACGGCAGGATCGGCTCCCCCACAACCGGAATCGATTGCTTTGCGAACAGCATTCACCAGTTCCATCGTCTTGGCGACGGCAACGTTGAAGCGATACGCCTCAACCGCCAACTGGGCTTCGTGCACCATCCGATGCGTCACTTTGCGGAGCGCCTCGTCGCCGGATGTCGCATCTGCGCCAGCGTCCGACGTGACATCTCCGGACAACCGCCAGGCCCGGGCGAGGAACTTCTTCGCCCCGGCTGGCGATACGTCGGCCCAGTCAATGTCATCTTCCGGTGGACCGGCAAAGACCATCGTCAACCGCACCGCATCAACGCCATGGCCCGCGAGTTCATCTGACAGCCGCACCAGGTTTCCGCGCGACTTGCTCATAGCTGAACCGTCCATCAGCACCATGCCCTGATTGAGCAGTCGCTCAAAGGGTTCGGCAGCGGAAACCAGGCCCATGTCAAAGAAGACCTTGGTGAAGAACCGCGCGTACAACAGGTGCAAGATCGCGTGTGTGACGCCGCCGACGTATTGGTCAACCGGCATCCACTTTTCGGCCTGCTGCAAATCGAATGGCGCTTCATCGTTGTGCGGGTCAAGGAAGCGCAGGAAATACCACGACGAGTCGAAGAAGGTGTCCATAGTGTCCGCGTCGCGACGGGCTGGCCCACCACAGCGTGGACAGTCGACGTTGACCCAGTCCTCAGCAGCGCCCAAAGGTGAAGAACCCTTCGGCTGCAGGTCCAAACCTTCAGCTGGCGGAAGCTCCACTGGCAACTGCTCCGCCGGAACGGGGACCTCTCCGCACGTGGGGCAATGAATGATTGGGATGGGTGTTCCCCAGTACCGCTGGCGGGAGATCAGCCAATCCCGCAGCCGATAGTTGATGGCCGCTTCCCCCTTGCCGTCGGCCGCCAACTCCTCGATGATCCTAGCGATCGCCTCGTCTTTGCCGAGGCCGTCGAGCAGGCCCGAATTGATGTGCACACCGTCGTCGGCAGTCGCTTCCCAAGTGACCGCAGGATCCGTGTCTGCCGCCACGACAACCCGCACCGGCAGGTCAAAAGCGCGCGCAAAATCCAGGTCACGCTGGTCGTGCGCGGGAACAGCCATCACCGCACCGGTGCCGTAGTCGGCGAGCACGTAATCGGAGGCATAAACGGGAAGCCGTTCGCCATTGACTGGATTGATCGCGTAACGATGCAGGAACACACCGGTCTTCGGTCGATCAGTCGCCATGCGATCGATGTCGCTGGACTGTTTGACCTGGTCGAGGTAGGCATTGAACTCAGCCTCAGCAGGCCCGCCAGATGCGAGTTCCGCGGCAAGCTCAGAGTCCACGGCGACCACGAAGAAGGTCGCGCCGAACAAGGTGTCAGGACGGGTCGTGTAGACCGTGACCGGTGCAGAGTGGTCGGTGATGTCGAACTGGACGTTCGCGCCCGTCGAGCGGCCTATCCAGTTGCGCTGCATCAGCAGCACCTTCTCTGGCCACTTGCCTTCGAGTTGGTCCATGTCATCGAGCAGGCGCTCGGCGTAGTCGGTGATTCGCAGATACCACTGAGTCAGCTTCTTCTTCGTGACGATGGAGTCGCAGCGTTCACATCGGCCACCGATCACCTGTTCATTGGCCAACACTGTTTGATCAGTTGGACACCAGTTAACGGCGCTGTCCTTGCGATAGGCCAAACCGCGCTCGTACATCTGTAGGAAGATCCACTGGTTCCACCGGTAGTACTCGGGGTCGCATGTGTTGAGCACACGGTCCCAGTCGAATGAACAGGCGTAGCGACGCATCGATGCTTTCTGTGTTTCGATGTTTTCGTACGTCCAAACGCCGGGATCCTCACCGCGTTTGATCGCCGCATTCTCTGCTGGCAACCCGAACGCATCCCAGCCAATCGGGTGCATGACGTTGTAGCCGCGCTGCGCCCAGTATCGGGCGAGGACGTCTCCGATCGCGTATGCCTCGGCATGACCCATGTGCAGGTCTCCAGAGGGGTAGGGGAACATGTCGAGCACGTACTTGGGCGGGCGAGAATCGTCCGGGTCTCCCGATCGAAACGGTGCGAGTTCATCCCAGACTGGAAGCCAACGCTCTTGAATTGAGGTCGGGTCGTACTCGGTGCTTTCAGAAGGGTCCAAGGGAATGTCGCTCACCGGACAAGGCTAACGAGTTGTAATTCGCCTCTCGGCCGTGGCTCGCCGCTGGCTTGTTCGCGGCTTCGTCTCGTTGCGTCGCCTCCTGGCTGTAGTCGCCCTTCCACCCGAAACCGCCACACCCTTGAAGCCGACGACGGCCAACTCTTGAGCGATCGCCTCACCGATTAGTTGGTGTGACCGCCACGAGTAGTGGATGCCGTCTGGATTCGCAGAGCCGTCAGCCAACGACGGCGCAATGAGGTCGTCGATCTCAAGGTAACCGGTCTGATGCTTGTCGGCCCATCTACGAGCGGCAAGCAAGGCGGGTTGGTGATGCCGGTCCGTTGGATAGTCAGTTGCCTGATGAACGCCTGGGCCCACCAGTACAACTGGGATGTCCGGGTTGAAGTGACGAACCACCTGAGCGATGCGGCCAAGGTAGTGGTCAGTTGCCCTCTGCGGCAGTTGCCTCAGGTGGCCACCCGACAACCTAATGGCCAGAGGTGACAACACCCGATATGCGTCACGAACACGACGACGTAGAGCCGCGGGCCGGACGTACGGAATCCCATCGCGAAGGTAGGTCGGAATTGCGGCGGGCAATTGGTCCATGCCCCCGACTGTGATCACCAACGCGTCGGCGCGAGGTAGCACGACGCCCCAAACGTACGGATCCTTCGTTACGGCCCACCAGGCGTCGCGGGCGGTCCAACCCAAGCGCGCGACCACGTCAACCTCAACGTCGACGCCCACATTTTCCGCCGCGACGTTGGGAAAGAGGCGCGGATCAGTGAGCACATACGGGCGGTCGGGGCCGTGAAATGCGAGCGAATCACCGATCACAAGCAGATGCCTACCCACGGCTCCACCCTAGGCCACGCACCGGGCAATCAGCGTCGGCTAGACTCGCGCCCGCTGTGCCGGAGGAATTGAGCACGACACTAGGTCGGGCCTCACTTCAGTTCGGGTGCAGCACCATGAGGGGCCATAGCTCAGCTGGTAGAGCAATTGCCTGGCAGGCAATAGGTCAGGGGTTCGACTCCCCTTGGCTCCACTCGACGGAAACCCCTTGTATATCAAGGGGTTTCTCTGTCTCTTCGATCGGGCTTCAACGGCGCGGGTCGACTGCGAGAATGTGACATATTGACGTTAAGTGTTTATTTGTCACATAGCCGGGTAGAGCTGACCTACCAGGATCGCCGAAGAGGTGACCCGATCATCGAAGGAATGATCAATCCAATGAGGATGCTCACCAAAACAGCTGTCGCAACCGCAGTGACTGGGGCACTACTGCTTACCGGATCTGCCGCCGCATTCGCCGCACCGACCACTCTGCCTCCGACGGCCCCGACCGCGCCCGCAGCCGCGGCCGCGAGCTCAACTACCGCCGCTGCACCAAGGGCAACTGTCACCCACACGACTGACGACGTGCCCGTCGTACCCATCATGCACAGCTACAAGATCTTGCCGTCACAAGGCAACTGGGCGGTCACTCCCGGAAAGACGCGGTCCTTCAACATCACCGGCGGCAAGATCAACGCCGACGGCACCGGAGTGATGGCGTTCAAGACGGCCAGCAACCCCACGAAAACCCAGACATGCACGCTTTCGGAAGCCAACTTCAACGTCGGGAAGTTCGGCACCGCAGTGCACTGCTTCAACGAGGACTACTCCGGCTACCTCCACACGCAGAGCCCCAACAGTTACTGGTCGTGGATCTACGCGAACGACCCGAACGACGGCAACTCGTATGTCATGTCGATCACATTCAATCTCCAACCTGTCTGAATCCGGCACTTACAGTGCCAGCCCGCTGACCATTAACGAGCTTGCGCGACTAGTCCAACCTCAGGCAACGCCGACAGTGATCGCCTGACAGAGTTAGCGCATGGCACTCCAGCACCGTCACGGTCCGTTCACGTCAGCCGCCGTCGCGCTCGGTGTGACAGCGACGCTCCTCACCGGATTCCTCGCTGGCTGTTCGCGCGCCAGCACCTCGGACTCACCCACGTCCGCTGCCCCCACCCAGAGCGCCGTTGCCCCATGTACACCAGCCAGACCAGCCACCACGGGTTCCTCGATGCAGAAACTCCGTGTCGGTGGCAAGCAGCGGGAGTACTCGCTGAACATTCCACCGAACTACGACGGCACCAAGGCCCTACCGCTGGTCCTGACGTTTCATGGCCGCGGGAGCAACGCAACGCAACAACTCCTGTTGACGTCGTTCGACACGGTGTCGGACAAGAACGACTTCATCTTGGTGGCCCCGAATGCAATCGGCGGGCAGTGGGCACTTCCGGCAATCCCCGGGAAGGCCACCAGCGACACCACCTACATCACCGAGCTCATGACGGCGCTGACCCAACGCCTGTGCGTGGACAAGACTCGGCTCTACGCCTCGGGGATGTCTTTGGGTTCAGCAATGACCTTCGCGCTGGCATGCGCCCCCAAGCAGACCTTCGCCGCCTTCGGCGGAGTCGGTGCCAGCTTCTACCGGCCAGTGTGCAGCGCAGCGCCTCCCGCACCACTGATCTACTTCCACGGAACCGCCGATCCGATCGTGCCCTTCGAGGGCGGCAAGGTCGCCGGATCACCAGCTGGGTCCATCACAACGCGAGTCTCCGGTGCGAACCAGAACATGGACGACTGGGCCAAGCACAACGGGTGCACCGGCGATCCGAGTGTGAGCGACCTCGGCGACACAACCAGAACGATCTGGTCCGGCTGCAAGAACAATGCCACCGTCGACTACTACCGCGTGAACGGCGGCGGTCACACCTGGCCCGGAGCCAGCCAATTGGTCGCGGACTTCACCGAGGAACGACTCGGAAAGACCACCCAGGCCGTGGACGCGACACAGTTGATGTGGCAGTTCTTCAAGCAGTACCAGCTACCGAGCTGACTGCAGGCAGCGCCCGTCTCGGGCCGCGGCGCACAGATGGCGCTCGTAGCGGCGCTAAGGCTTGCACTGGCCTGACTGCAACAACTGTGACGCAGGAATCGGCTCGAACCTCAGGACCGCATGATCGGTAATGTCGACCGTCGTGCCGAATAGCCCCGTGACGAAACCGTGATGGGCCTTGATGCGCACCCCGACGTTCGTCATTCCGGCGTCGCCCGGGCAAGCGTTGACCAGAGTGTGATCCCAGGTTCCGGACGTCTTGGTGAAGGTCCCACCCGAGTACGTGTAGACCATGCATCGAGTCGTGCAGGTATTGAAGTCTCCGGTTGTGGCCGACGCCGATCCGCCATTTGTCGGGTATCCGCCAGCATTGGCCTCGTACACCCACATCTCTTGAACAGTGCTGAACGGCATACCGGTTCCGGCTTTGAGAACTGCGCCCGCAGCATCAGAGCCGAATGTGGACATACGCGGTTCTGCACTCGCGGTGCGAGCCCCTGACCGCACCGCCGCGGCCAACGCCACGTGATCGCGAAGGAACAACGAGAACTCGATGATCCCGAACAGGATCAAGACGAGCAGCGGAAAGATGAACGCTGCTTCAACAGCGACGGCGCCACGGTCCGACCCGCGACGCTTGCCGAGCCGACACAATCCGAACTCTCGTTGGGTTCCTGTGAAGCCGCCGTAACGAGCAGTCTTCGACATCCCGTGTGAGGCATGTCGAACGGCGCGCGTCATGCCATCAGGGTGCACGTCATCGCCGTACACGGATTTCACACCTGAATTGGTTTCACCGGACACGCTACTGCTTCGGCAGGTCAGCCCCGTCAGTTGAGCCATCTCGGGGAAAAACAGCAACCCACGCGGTTCGAAGTAAAGAATCTTCACCCGAATGGCGGCTAGACAGTTAAGGAAGTCAATTCTTCTCCCGAAAGTCCAAACGTAATGCCCAAGGGCTCGGAACGGGGGCACTTGAAACAGGGCGGCTGAACAGCCGTGAATGCAGAAATTCCCACAACCATGAACGGAGAAGGCAAATGATTACTCGGATCCGCACAACTCTCAGCCTCAGCAAGGACAAGGGCGCCAGCGCTGTTGAATACGGTCTACTGGTTGCCGGCATCGCGATCGTCATGATTGCAGCCGTGTTCTTCCTCGGCCGCGCTGTCTCGAACAACTTCTCAGAGGTAGGCAGCTCCGTCGAGAACGCCGCATAGTTCCAAACAGTTACACCCTGTACACAGGGAATGGGCGGTCGCACTTATTACTTGTGTGGCCGCCCATTACCTGGATGTAATGAACTATCCGTAGCGCCTGTCGCAGTAGGCGCTTCGTCATTCTTCCCAAGCCAGATTGGACGCGCGATGGCAAGAAAGATTCTCCTCGTCGTTGCGTCTCTCACGTTGGTGGTCGCAGGCGCTGCGCTCTACCTTTCAGTCACGAAGGCAAGTGCGAACTCCGACTCCACGGCCATGGTTTACGTTTCGAGTGCTGACTTGGGTCCCGGTACGCGCGGTGCCTCGCTGACTGACGTGCAAGTCCAACAGGTCCAGGTCCCGTCGAACCTCGTCCCGCCGAATGCGCTGACGAACCTCGCTCAAGTCGCAAACTTGCAGACGTCGGTCCCTGTCTTCAAAGGTCAGGTCCTGATGACCCGCATGTTTTCCCCAACAGCCAGCACCGGTGGATTGGCGATCCCGCCGGGGACGAACGCGATTACCCTCCAGCTAACTGACCCGGGACGGGTCGCGGGATTCGTTCAGCCGGGCTCGAAGGTGGTTGTCTATCAAACTGCTTCCTCCGGGGCACCAAACGGTGGCGTCGTGTTGAGGGAGGCAAAAGTCATCGCAGTCGGCCCAACAACTTCCACCGGTCGAAGCGGTGATGGAGCAGTTTCGAACAAGTCCGTCGCAACAGCTCTGATCACCTTCGCCCTCTCCCCCGTCGACTCCGTGAAGGTGGTCGGCCGAGAGGACCTCTACCTGGGGCTTCTGCCCAACTGACACCGAACCGTCACCGAGAGGAGGAACCATGGCTGCGATACTCGAATTCGATGAATCCACCGCTAACTCGATCGCTAACGCACTAGGTTCCAACACGGTTCTGCTCAACGACGCCTCGCAAGTCGCCGCCAGCATGAGGGCCACTGGCGATCCGTTGGTCATCATCGGTCCAAGCGTCGACCACACGGTTGCCGAACGCGTGACAGCAGCGGCGATATCCACAAACCCAACGGCGGGTGTGGTTTGGCTGCGTCGCCGCGTCGACACACCGATTGTCCTTGAGGCGCTACGAGCCGGAGCCAGCGATGTCATCGGCGACACCGATCTTCCAGGACTCGTCGCGGCCGCAAATCGCGTATCGGACAGAGCCGCGAACTATGCGGCCACTAACGGTCACGAGCCAAAGAAGAGCGGAGCTGTCGTCACCTCCATCTACGCTCCGAAAGGGGGTTGCGGTAAGACCAGCGTCGCAACCAACCTGTCAGCGATCCTCAGTAGCGAGATGCACTCACGGGTGTGTCTAATGGACCTCGACCTTGAATCCGGAGACGTCCAGCTCATCATGTCGCTGCCTGTCGGGCGATCGGTAATTGACCTGCAGAACCTCGCCGACACCTTGGACGCCACAGCGCTTGCTTCGGTGATGGTGCCTCACTCTTCTGGAACCTATGTGCTCGCAGCACCGCAGCGACCTGAGCAAGCGACCGGCGTAACCCCGCAGTTGATTACCCGAGTGGTCCGCGTTGCATCACAGATGTTCGATCACGTTGTGATCGATTGCCCGCCGTACGCCACTGAGCACGTACTCGCGGTGTTGGATGTCACCGACCATCTGGGCCTGTTGTGCACCCCCGATGCCGCCAGCGTCAAGAACACCGCAATAACACTTGAGGTGTTTTCTGAACTCAACTTCACCGGCAGCGTTGACCTCATCGTGAATCGTGCGGGAGAGCGAGTCGGAATCTCCGGGACTGACATTTCGGAAGCGCTTGACCATCCCGTGATTTGCGAGATCCCCCACTCGGTTGACATGCCGTTTGCCACCAACAGCGGACGGCTGCTGTCTGTGAGCCATCCAAGCCACGCGATCAGCATGGCAATTCGGGGCTACGCGACCTATCTCAACCCAGCGTCGAATGCTCCCCAAACCGCCGCTATCCCCGAGCAACAGGCGGTAACTCGCCGTCGGCGGCTGTTCGGTAAGCGGGTGGCGACGACATGAACCTCGCCGACCGCCTGAAGGAGTCACGCGCCGGTCGCACTGCGGCCCCGACGATTCCTGATGCGCGCGGCGGTTCTGATGCGGCTTTGAATGCTGGCATCATCGCACCGGATTCATATGCCGAGGTCCGCAAGGAGGCCCGAGCATTTGTCGTCAAGAGTCTCGGTACTCGCCTCTCCGATACGAGTCTGACCGACGACGACCTCAGGGCGATGGTCACGGTCGAGTTGCAAGCAGCGTTGTCGAAGATCGACACCCCACTTTCGACCGAGGCGCGGGCTCGACTGATCACCGAGATCACCCAGGAGGTTGTTGGCCTCGGACCCCTGGAACCGCTACTGCGTGATCCAACCGTCACTGAAATCATGACGAGTGGCCCCTACAACGTCTGGGTAGAGCGCAATGGGATGAGCGAGCGCACGGACGTGGCGTTCGACGACGAACAGCACATCCGGCGCATTCTCGATCGGATCGTCTCTCGAATCGGTCGACGCATCGATGAGTCAAGCCCCAAGGTTGACGCACGGCTACCTGACGGGTCTCGCGTACACGCGATCATCGAGCCGCTAGCGGTTGATGGCACGGCTCTGACAATCCGAAAGTTCTCGGAAGACAAGTTCACGATGGACGACTTGGTTTCCTTCGGGACTCTGTCCCCGACCGCAGGTGAGTTCCTACAGAAGGCAGTGCAGGCGAAGCTGAGCATCCTCGTCGCCGGCGGCACGGGTTCGGGTAAGACGACGACTCTCAACATGCTTAGTCAGTTCTTCCTGCCGCATGAGCGCATCGTCACGATCGAAGACCTTGCCGAACTCAAGCTCGACCACGACCACTGGATCCGGCTTGAGGGTCGCCCCCCAAACATCGAGGGCAGGGGCGAAGTCACATTGAGTACCCTCGTTAGGGAGTCACTTCGCATGCGCCCCGACCGAGTGGTCGTTGGAGAAATTCGCGACGGCAATGCAGCGATGGACATGCTGCAAGCCATGAACACTGGTCACGAAGGCTCGATGGGAACGGTCCACGCCAACAGTCCACGAGACTGCTTCACCCGAATCGACGGCATGGTCGCCATTGCCGGAATGAAGATCGAGCAGCAGGCCGTCTACAGCCAGATCGCATCAGCCCTTGACATCATCGTCTACCAAACCCGCATGCGCGACGGTTCCCGCGCGATCACACACATCGCCGAGATCACGGGGATGGAAGGCAGCGTCATCAGCATGCAGGACATCTTCCTGCGGCCGGGAGACGCCGACAGCGCATCGGTGCCACTGCAACCAGCAGGACTCGTCCCCAGCTGCTTCCAGAAGATCGTTGATTCAGGCCAGAAACTCGATCGCGCGATGTTCCTTATGAACGACGAAGTCGGTTCCGGCGGACGGTGGAGGTGACAGCGATGCACCCCCTCGTGCTCCCCTTGAGTATTGCCGGAGTCGTCGTTGCCCTCTTCGTCATACTTTTTGTGCTGCTCATCCCGCGGAAGGAGCGCACCCCCTCGACCGCGTTGCGCGAAATGGTGGAGCAGTACGCCGGCCCCGGTGCATCGGCACAGACCAGCCAGCCATCAGTCGCCACAAGGTTGCGCCTCGGAAGTTCCACCCGAACCGCCAGGATTCTGGCGAACCGTGGATGGTCCGAGCGCCTGCGGGCCGGGATAACTGCCGCAGGCATGTCCTTGAAGCCAGAAGAGTTCGTGCTGCTAATCATCGGCTGCGGCATCGGCGGCGGGATTGGCCTGTTCGTCATCGGCCGAGGATCGATTCCAGGCCTCCTGCTTGGCCTCGTCATCGGATTCGCGGTGCCGATCCTTGTGATGCGCGTCAAGGCCAGTCGCCGTGAGGCCGCGTTCATCTATGAGCTACCCGATGCTCTAAGCGCGCTGGCGAGCAGCCTGTCAGCAGGGTCTTCGCTGATTCAAGGCGTCGACGCCGTGGCTCAGGAATCCAGCGGACCAATGCAGGAGGAACTCCAGCGGATCGTCATCGAGAACCGCCTGGGCACCTCCATTCCCGACGCCCTTGAAGAAACTGCGATCCGAATGAACTGCGGGGACTTGAAGATGGTCGTCATGGCAGTTCGCCTGCAGACGTCCGTTGGCGGGAACCTGTCGCAACTGATGAAGACAGTGGCAGCCACACTTCGGGAACGCGTGACGATGGCTCGTCATGTGCGGGCGCTGTCCGCTGAAGGTCGAATGTCTCTCTGGGTTCTAATGGCTCTTCCTGTTGTCGTGGGCGCGTTCTCGGCGGTCACCCGGCCCGAATACTTCGAACTGTTCTACACAACGTTGCCCGGAATCGTGATGCTCGTCGCGAGCGTGATCATGATGATCCTTGGCTACCTCTGGGCGCGTTCAATCGTGAGGGTTGAGGTGTAGCCATGTCGAATTCATTGATTGTCATCGTCCTGGTCGCCGTCTGCATCCTCGCCGCAATCCTCATAGTCGTTGCGGTCTTCAGCTCCGGCAGCGACAACGACAGACGCCAGATCCTCATGCGCGTCACTCGTGAAGCCGGCCGGACTCGAGTGGTGGATGAGCGAAGCTCATTCCAGCAGCGAGTGCTCGACCCCATCCTCAAGAGCCTGCAAGGCATCGGCTGGAAGCTCACTCCCGCCCGTCGGCTCCAGCGGCTTGAGTACCGAGTCGAAGCAGCCGGGTTCCCCGCGGGCTGGGATATCAACCGAGTGATTCTGCTGAAGGTGCTGTCGGCACTGTTCGGGGCGGCATTGGGCTTCTTCGCAATGCTCATCTTCAGCTTGGGTTTCGGCATCCTGCTGATGATCGTCCTAACCGTCGCGGGCTTCTACATCCCCGACTACTTCCTCGAGAAGCGCGCCGAGTCTCGCACTTTGGACATGCGTCGATCTTTGGCCGACACCGTTGACATTCTCAACCTGACGCTGGAAGCCGGAGTCGGGTTTGACTCAGCTCTGCGCATGGTCGCGCAGAACACCGATGGACCTCTCGCGGAGGAATTCGGACGCGTCGTGCAAGAAATCACCGTCGGCAAATCACGCGCCGAAGCCCTCTATTCCCTGGCGGAACGAACCAAGGACGACGATCTGCGCAGGTTCTGCCAAACCTGTGTCCGGGCTGAGCGTCGAGGTACCCCGTTCGGCGAAATCTTGGACATTCAGGCTCAAGAGTTGCGGACCAAGCGCCGCCAGTACGCCGAGGAAGCCGCTCAGAAAGTCCCGGTGAAGATCCTCTTTCCGATGATGCTGTTCGTATTGCCCGTCTTGATGATTGTGGTGATGGGCCCAGCCGGCATCATGATCATGCAGAGTGGCCTCGGCATGGTGGTCGGGGGTGGCTAGGCCATGGTCACCAAGAACACTCCGCCGATGACGGGCCTGGGATCGCGACTCGCCAGGGCACTTGGCCGCCGTCTCAACCCAAAGCGTCTAAGGGAGGACAAGGGCGCTGTTGCAGTGATGGCGTCGATGATGATGGTGCCGATCATCCTTGGTTCAGCAGCCATCGGAATTGACATGGCGAACTGGTACTACGCCGGAACACGGCTTCAAGTTGCGGCAGACGCGGCTGCGCTGGCCGGATCGGTCTACATGCCAAGTGACATCACAACCGCCACAACTCAGGCGCGAGATGTCGCCAAGCGCAATGGGTACATTCATGACCCGAGCAACGCCGACCCGCTCAAGCAAGTGAGCGTGACGCCCACGGTCGCCAACAAGGCATCCGAACTCCGAGTGACGGTGACGGCGAAAGTACGTAACTTCTTCGGCTGGGCGATCGGAAGCGGGACTCAAACCATCAGCCGCACGGCCGTTGCGGAATACCGCGGCCCAGTCCTGATGGGAAGTCCCTGCAACATGTTCGGAAATGAGACTAGAGGGTCGGTGACCGATCCAGTGACCGGCAACGTCGGTGGCACAAACGAACCGATCACCGCTCGAGCGAGCTTCGCCTCAGCATCGTCAAATCCGACAAACTGCAGTGCGACCCCACAGCTCTGGGCAAACGCTGCAGGACCGGGCGCAGACAAACAGAACGGCGATCGCTACGCGTCCCGATCCTGCACCGCCGCCGGAAGCTCGGGGTGCACTGGAACCACAAACAATGACTACAGCCCGCCCGGTCACTTCTACAAGATGAGCGTCAAGGCAGCAGTCTCCTCAGTTTCGATTCAGGTATTTGACCCGGCGTTGGTCAATGTCGGCAATCAGTGTGAATCGAGCAGTCTGCCATCAACGTGGAACATCGCGAACCCGAACAAATACACCACCACTGTTGACGCGCAGAGGCGGTACACCGACGGCACAACGGCTTCGTATTACGCAAATCAAGGTGCGCAGTATCCAGCTGAGGATCCATCTGTCTACTGCACCGGTGATGCGATGTTCAGCGGTTCCGCCAGTTCCTCCACGATCACAACGTTTGCCGTTCGCGACCCGGAATCGAGCGGAAACCCGTTGGCAGCACCAGTTCGTGCGTCGTGCACGCGGCAATACGGCGGTTGGAATCCGAGTGGTGGCACCTACTTCACAACCCGGCTACGCAGTTCAGACGCCAACTATGACGTTAACCTCGCAAAGAACTTCCGGCAGTGGTCGCAGTTGTGCACGATCACGAACCCCACGGTCGGGGACTACTACATTCAAGTCCGCACCAACCTGGCAAGCGGTGCGACAAGTTCCGCTCAACTCAGCTCAAAAACAGACAACCCCGCCATCACGTGGAACGGACACAACCGTTTCGCCCTGCGCGCAGTCGTCACGGGGACTCCCAGCAATGTGACCTTGGCCGGCTATGGCGAGATGTCGATCTACGCGAACGCGCCTGCGGCGGATACACAGTTTCACCTGTCTCGGGTGAATGCGGCATCTGCTGGCATGAGTATGGACATCGCCCTCTTTGACGCTGGTGACGCTGCTCAAGCCGGAACAATCACGATCATCCCGCCCCCCGACGCGACAACTGGCGGCGCCGCTATGGCGCTTTCCACGTGTCAGGGGCTTGGTGTCGTAGTCGGCTCCACGACCACACCAAGCAACCAGGTGAATTGTCGACTGACCAACGTCTCAAGCACGACGGATGAGAGGTTGCCGGCCACAGGTTCCCACGGCTACCAAGGCAAATTGCAGACTCTTCGAATCGCGATACCAGCGGACTACTCGTGCAACGAAGCGGATCAATTCGGCTGCTGGTTCAAGATTCGCTTCCAATATCCCAGTGGAACGCACGACGCGACGACGTGGGCAACGGACCTCGTGGGTCAGCCTGTGCGATTGGTCCAGTAAGGCAAGAAGGCGCTACCAAGACAGCGGCGGGGTCTTGCCAACCCCACGCTCCGCAGTTCGCACCTCGCTACTTTCCCCACTCCGTCGTACTTTCCCCACTCCGTCGTACTTTCCCCACTCCGTCGTACTTTCCCCACTCCGTCGTACTTTCCCCACTCCGTCGTTGCCTTCCTAGTCTGTCGCGTCTCCCCCGTTTTGGGACTTTGGTCCCGACGACTTGTGGCTTGCGACTACCACACGTCTGCCGTTACGTCGGTCATGCTCGATGGCAGCGGCCCACAGACAGCCGCATGCCCAGAACAGCCAAGCCCAGCAGACAGCAGATAGCAGATAGCAGACAAGGGAGCAGACTGTGGCGCACTACAAGATGCCGATCCTGGAAGAAAAGGGCTTCGTCGTCCTCGATTCATATGGCGACCTGGTTGATCCTCGCGAATGGCAATCCCTCGAATACGTCGACTGGAAGTCCTCGGGCGACACCCGATTCGCGCCACTCGCCAGTGCTTACGGCGATATCGAGTGCAACGGCTTCTGGCACTTCGATCCACCAAAGCCGGACAAGGATGGCGTGTGGATCGAATCGCAGACTGAGAAGTCGCCCACTCTCACATGGCGCGCGCAAGAGCCAGGTGCCAACATCGGCCGCTGTCGCATCATCGAGTTGCAGCCGAACTCTTACGCTGACGCGCTCTACAACTCACACCTCGATGACAACAACCGGCTGAACCCGGAAGGTGAAGGCTGGATCGTTCGCTGCTTCATGCAACTGACCCACAACCCCAACAGTTACATGATTCTGCGTGAAGACATCAATGACCCGACTACTGAAACCCGGATCTCCCTGCCTGCGGGAGCCCAGTTGGTTGTCGACTCCGAACGCATGTGGCATTCGGTGTGGCACCAAGGTACTGAGCCCCGCTACTGCCTCATCACCTCCTACGAATCAGGTCCGGAACTTGAGAAGTGGGTCGAGGAGAACGGGCCCAGCACCGACGTGTCTGTTCCAGCCTTGACGTCCGAATTCGCGATCGAGTCCGAGAAGGAAGCCCACTCCCGCCGCGATGCTCGCACCGCGTTCTACGGCTACGACCCAACCATGGTCATGTCGGAGGCGTAATTACTGAGTCAACCTTGCCCGCTTCGGTTCACCTTCGGAGTCGCGTTGACTTGACCAGCACGCGACCTCGCCCATCCGGTCCGATCGTGACTTCGTGACCTTCCGCATGCACCTTGTGATGGTGTTTGGAACAGAGCAACACTGCGTTATCAAGCGACGTCCTGCCGCCTTGTGCCCAGTGAATAATGTGATGGGCCTCTGCCCAGCCTGGTGGCCTTCCGCAGTGGGGAAAGACGCAGCCGCCGTCCCGAACGACCAGCGCCTTGCGGATGTGCGCCGGAATCGTGCGCATGCTCCGTCCCACATCGAGCGGCAGCCCGTCGGGGTTGATGAGAATTCGGTGAATGTCGCAGTCACAAGTCAGCCGTTGCGCTGTCTGCGCGGAAATGAGTGCTGTTCCCGGCCCGTTCGTAACCCCGATCGAGGCCGACAAATCGACGAAAGGCAGTGCCCCCTCGGTCGCACCAGTACCAGCATCCCTATCGCCGGGCCAATCCAAGTCGTCGGGCTTGCCGGGCCAATCCAAGTCGTCGGGCTTGCCGGGCCAATCCATGTCGTCGGGGTGATCCGGATTGCAGGGCCGCTCCAGCCGCTCCAGCGGAACGAGCACAGTCACCGCCGGACGCGAACCTCCGCTGGAAGGAAGCCCACCGTTTTCAAGCATCGGATCAATGATTCCCGCAATGAACGCATCCGCTCGTTGCTGGGCCGTGGAGAGAACGGGAAGGTCGCGCTCAGCGGCGTCATCGACATTGGGCCGCGCCGTCGACTTATGGCCGCGCCAGCGATCCCCTCGGCCAGCCTCACCGCGCCCAGCCTCACCGCGCCCAGCCTCACCGCGCCCAGCCTCACCGCGCCCAGCCTCACCCCGCGAACCTTTGCCGCCAGATACCTCCAGACCCAACACCTCGCGGCGCGACTTCGTCAGTGCAGCATTCAGAGCCGCAATTACTTTTGCGCCCTCAGCTTTCGCGAAGAATCCCTCAACGTGGACGCCATCGGCAAGTAAGTTGACGTGCAGGAAGCGCCGCTGGTGGGCCTCATGCTCGTCGCGCGCTACACCAACGGGATCAATTTGATCAGCCCACGCGCGCATCACCGTCTTCAGGACTGAGACTGGCTGCTGTCGTCCCACGTCGACAAAGATGTGCATGAACTCGGCCAGCTGCTTCCGACGGATGTCGTTCGCCTCGCCAATCGAGACGATGGCATCGACGTGGGCCCTCGACAGATCGCCCGCTTCTGCCGCCCTGCGAAGCGCCGGATAGTTCCGAAGCGCCCTAGCGGAGCGCAGGTCAGCCTGCGCAGATCGGTGATCGAGTGTCTGTCCCGCGCGCAGCCACGAATTGACAGTCGCATTTGGGTCTTGCTGCCAGACGCCGGACTCCTCGATCCGGCCGACCAGGGCCAATCGGAGCGCTTCAAAGTCTGCGGTGGCAGCTGTTACCAGCCGCAGAAGGTCGGAAGCCTCCTCGCCACTCAAGTGCGGGACTTGCGCACGCATCCCGGCCGATGCCGCTCGCACCTGGGCGAGGGCAGGCCAGCGCTCGCCGCACCCGGCAACTCCAGTCGCATCGTCAGTTGCCCCATGCATGGACGCCCCATGCGTGGACGCGTCATTCGTGGACGCGTCGTCGGGCACCTTCATCGCTACACCTCCTCGCTCAATCCGGACGGACTAGTACAAACGGACAAACACATGAGCTGCCCACAAACCAAAGTCCATCCCGCCAGAAGGGCGAGGCACGGTGCCAAAGGCACCCATCGAATTCAAAATCATCGTGAGCCAAGGTCTTCTCGACATTGGCAACTCAGTTGTTCGAACGTGTGTACGAATAGTAGCACTCTCGCCACCGCCAAGAGAGTTCACTCCACAGCGATTCGCGACGATGTTCAAACTCCCGCCGGTCCCACCTTGACCGCTCCTGAACCCACTCGCCCGCGCCTGCCTTCGCACTACCCCGGAACCAACGCCCCCAAATCCAACACCGCATCCACCTTGTCCAACCCGTAAGGGTTGTGGGTGAGGTAGATGACCGAACGCCCCCGCATCACGTCCAGAATGTCGTCCGCCAGTGCCTCTGCCGTAACCGCGTCAAGGTGTTCGGTCGGCTCGTCAAAGATCGCGATCGGCGGGTCAGCCAGCACGATCCGGGCCAACGCGACCCGCTGCCGTTGACCACCCGACAACTGAGCGCCGTGCTCCCCCACCTGTGTCTGGATTCCTCGCGGCAAACTCGACACCCAGTCCCACAGCTTGACCCGACGCAGAACGTCGACCACCTCGTCATCCGAAGCCCCCTGGCGGGCGAACCGAACGTTCTCGGCAACCGTGTTGTCGAAGATGTGGGCGTCTTGTTCACAGTAGCCGACGATTCTGCGCACCTCAGAACCCGAAAGCCGCGTGTAGTCCACTCCCCCCAGGCGGACCGAACCGGTGATCGGCGCGAACTTCACTAGGCCAGCGGCCAGACTCGACTTGCCGCACCCGCTCGGCCCCACGACCCCGATCCGCTGGCCTGGCTGGAGTCTGAAACTGACCCCCGAAACCGCCGCTTGCTCTGAACCTGGCCAGGTCACCGACACGTCAGCGACCGCGAGGTCCGGCGGTACGCCCCTCTGCCGCCCGACCGCATCGCCATCGCCCACATCCGCCAGCACCTCAACATCAACCGGGTCCGGCACCGGATCCGGACGATCCAATAGATCTACAATTCGCTGCGAACTCGCCTGGGCTTTGGCCAGCCACAACGCGGCAGAAGGAAGACCGGCAACAATCTCAAACGCCACGAGCGGGATGAGCACGACAACGGCCAGATTCACGCCATTCAACTGACCGGACTGAACCGCCGGTACCGCCACCAGCACAATGCCAATCAACGCAAGCCCTTGAGCAGCAGCGCCAATGGCCGCTGCAACACCCATGCCCCGCGCCGTCTGGGACTCCGCCACCAGCAGCTGCGAATCCAACTCTCGAACCCGCTGCATGCGCGCCGACACCGCACCTGCGGCAATCACATCGGCGCTCTGCCCGAGCAAGCTCGTCAGATCAGCGGCCAGGCTCCCTTTGAGGTGGACTTGCTCGCCAGCTGCCGCTCGGCCAACACGTGCCGTCACCCACGGTGAGACAACGCCGGCAAGCAGGAGTCCTGCAAGCAGCACCAGGCCTCCGAGAGGAATCAACCAGCAGACCAACCCCACAACCGCAGCGCCCACAACCACCGCGGTCGCGCCCGGCAGAACCGTACGTAGGCCGAACTCAGCGCTCGCATCAACATCGTCAACCAGACGCCGCAACGCATCCCCGCGACGAACCCCGCGCATTCCCGCCGGAGCGACGACTGCCACTCGCTCCACCAAACGAACTCGCAGATCCGTCAGCCCGCGCAGCGCGGCGCTGTGCGAAACCAGCCGCTCCGTGTAGCGGAAGACGCCCCGGCCCAAGCCAAAAGCGCGCACCGCCACAACGGCCACCGTCAGGTAAAGGATCGGCGGTTGCTGCCACGCCCGTGAGATCAACCAGGCGCTCGTCGCAATCAATCCGATCGCGCAAATCAACGACAGGCTGGCCAAGAGCAGCGACAGTAGTCCCCGCCCACGCCGCGGCTTGATGATGCGCCACACCTCGCGCAGGTCCGACCGCCGACCGGCATCGGCACCCACGGCGGCATCCGCGGCCACATCCGCGCTCATACCGGCACCCCCGCCAGGTCCACCACAACATCGGCGAGCTCGACCAGCGCAGGACGATGGGCAACGACTACGACGGTGCGATCCTTCGCCAACGCCTGAACAGCCCCAACGACCAAGGCTTCCGATTCCGCATCGAGCGCGGCGGTTGGCTCGTCCAACAACACCAACCCTGCCGGTTGGCAAAACGCCCGTGCCAACGCAACCCGGCGGACCTGACCGGCGCTCAACGCCCGACCGCCCTCACCGATATGCGTGTCCACACCTTGCGGTAGCGACGCCGCCAGCTGACCTAGACCCACCGACTCCAGAGCTGCGGAGACCTCACTCGCCGTGGCCTGCGGGTGCGCCAGGCGTACGTTTTCGGCCAACGTGCCCGACACCATGA
>WBZO01001771.1_pt1 | contig 31660 bp, 28 predicted proteins | sample 5204261 | NCBI WGS metagenome assembly WBZO01 (sample SAMN12412400, study PRJNA552823) | activated sludge metagenome | isolation source: activated sludge from anammox sidestream of wastewater treatment plant... | place: USA: North Carolina | collected 2017-09
AGCAGCGACATCCGCTGGAACTCGGGGATGTGCTTCTCGAAGTATTTCAGCGGTTCGCGCAGGGCGATCGCGAACAGCCGCCGCAGCCCGGCGCGATGCGTCGCCGCCGCCTGTGCCGGATCGTCGAACAACCGCAGTTCCACCGCCTCGCCGACGTCGACCAGCGCCGGATAGCCGATCACGGTCTGCTCGCGCCCGCCCACGCATTGCTCGAGCTCCATCAGCTCGGGCAGCGCGCCGAACGACCAGTCGGTGTGGCGTTGGCCCGCCGCCGAGGTTGCGGCTGCGGTCGGCGGCGCGGTGTCGGCCGCGGCGGCGGGCGCGGCGGTGGGCGCGGTGGCGGGCGCGGTGGCGGGCGCGGTGGCGGGCGCGGTGGCGGGCGCGGTGGGGGCCGCGGTGGCGGGCGCGGTGGGGGCCGCGGCGCCATCGGCTGCGCCCACCGCCTTCGCCGCCAGCGCCGCGAACGCCGTCTGGAACGCGCCCTGCGCGCGCGTGCCGTGCTCGGCACGCAGCGCGGCGAGCTGGCGCGAGCTCGCGAGCACGGCGCCGTGCGCGTCGACCAGCCGGAAATTCATCGACAGGTGCGGCGCGAGCGTCTCGGGACGGAAATCGGCGGGCGACGCGCTCAGGCCCTTGTCCTCGCGCAGGTCTTCCACCAGCGCCTCGACCAGCGAACGGCTGCCTTCGCGCCCACGCCAGCGCTCGACGAAGCCTTCGGCCCACGCGGACAGCGGCACCAGATGCCGACGCAGCCGCTGCGGCAACGACTTCGCCAGCGCCTGCACCTTCTCCTTCAGCATGCCGGGCACCAGCCACTCGCAGCGCAGTGCGTCGACCTGGTTCAGCACCGCCAGCGGCACCGACATCGTGACGCCGTCGTCGCTGGCGCCGGGGTCGAAGCGGTAGTCGAGGTCGAACTCCAGTCCGCGCATCACGAGGCGCCGCGGGAACGATTCGGCACCCACCGCATCGGCGCCTTTCCTGAGCAACGCGTCGCGCGACAGCAGCAGCAGGTCGGGGTCGGCACGCGAGGCCTCGCGCCACCAGCGCTCGAGCGCCTGGGCCGAGTGCACGTGCTGCGGAATGCGCGCATCGTACCAGTCGTACAGGTCGCGCTCGTCGACGAGCAGCTCGGGGCGCCGGATGCGTTGCTCGAGCGCCTCGATCTCGGCCACGAGCCGCCGGTTGTGCTCGAAGAAGCGCAGGCGGCTGTCCCAGTCGCCGCCGACCAGCGCCTCGCGGATCATCAGCTCGCGCGACAGGCGCGGATCGATCGGCCCGTAGTTCACGCGCCGCTGCGCGTAGATCGTCAGTCCGTAGAGCACGCCGCGCTCGCTGGCCACCGCCTGGCCGGCGCTCTTCGACCATGCGGCGTCGGACCAGCTGCGCCGGATCAGGTGCGCGCCGGCGCGTTCGATCCAGGCCGGCTCGATGCGCGCCACGGTGCGCGCGTACAGGCGTGCGGTCTCGATCATTTCGGCGGCCATCACCCAGCGCGGCTGCTTCTTCGCCAGCGCCGATCCGGGGTGGATCGCGAACTTCGTCTGGTGGGTGCCGGAGTACTGCAGGTCGTCGGGGGCCTTGAAGCCGAGGTTGCCCAGCAGGCCGGCGAGCAGCGCCTGGTGAATCGCCTCGAAACTCGCCGGGCTCGTGTTGGCGCGCCACTTCAGCGTGCGCGTCGCCTCGACGAGCTGCGCGTGCACGTCGGCCCAGTCGCGCAGCCGGCGCGTCGACAGGAACTCGCGCCCGAGCCGCTGCGCGAGCTTGCGGTTCGATTCCTTCTCCGCCTGCGCCTGCACCCAGTAGTCCCACAGCTTCACGTACGAGAGGAAGTCGGACTTCTCGTCGGCGAAGCGCCGGTGCGCCTGGTCGGCGGCCTGCTGCGCCTCGAGCGGCCGCTCGCGCGGATCCTGCGACGACAGCGCGGCGGCGATCACCGCCACTTCGCGCAGGCAACCGAGCTCGCGCGCCGCGAGCAGCATGCGGCCGATGCGCGGGTCCACCGGAAGCTGCGACAGCTGCTGCCCGATCGCAGTGAGCTCGTGCGCCTCGTCCACCGCGCCCAGTTCCTGCAGCAGCGCGTAGCCGTCGGCGATCGCCTTGCGCGGCGGGGGATCGAGGAACGGGAACTGCTCGACGTCGGCCAGCCGCAGCGCCTTCATCCGCAGGATCACCGCCGCCAGCGACGAGCGCAGGATCTCGGGATCGGTGAAGCGCGGCCGCTTCGCAAGATCGGCCTCGTCGTAGAGCCGGATGCACACGCCGTCGGCGACGCGTCCGCAACGCCCGGCGCGCTGGTTGGCGGCGGCCTGCGAGATCGGCTCGACCTGCAGCTGCTCCACCTTGCCGCGATAGCGGTAGCGCTTGACGCGCGCCAGCCCCGGGTCGACCACGTAGCGAATGCCGGGAACGGTGAGCGAAGTCTCGGCGACGTTGGTGGCCAGCACGATGCGTCGCCCGCGCGAGCCGGCGAACACGCGCTGCTGCTCGGCCGCCGACAGGCGCGAATACAGCGGCAGCAGCTCGATCGGCCCGCGCGCCCAGGGCGAGCCGCTGCGCGCCGCGCTCTCGCGCGCGTGCAGCCGGCGCAGGTGCTCGGCGACGTCGCGGATCTCGCGCTCGCCGGGCAGGAACACCAGCACGTCGCCGGGCGCCTCGCGCCACAGCGTCTCGATCGCCTCGTCGATCCGCGACGGCAGGTCCGATTCGTCCTCGTCGTCGCGGTGGCGGTCGTCGAAGCCCTGGTAGCGGATCTCCACCGGATAGAGCCGCCCCGAGACTTCGATCACCGGCGCCGGCTCGATGCGCTCGCCCGCCGGCCCGGTGCGCCGCCCGAAATGCCGGGCGAAACGCTCGGCGTCGATCGTCGCCGAGGTGATGACCAGCTTCAGGTCGTCGCGCCGCGGCCCTTCGATCAGCTGCTTCAGGTAGCCGAGCAGGAAGTCGATGTTCAGGCTGCGCTCGTGCGCCTCGTCGACGATCAGCGTGTCGTACTGCGCGAGCAGCGGATCCGACATCGTCTCGGCCAGCAGGATCCCGTCGGTCATCAGCTTGATCGTGGCGCCGGGCGACAGCGTCTCGTCGAAGCGGATCTTGTGGCCCACGTGCACGCCCGGAGGCGAGCCGAGTTCTTCGGCGATGCGCCGTGCCACCGAGGTCGCCGCCAGCCGCCGCGGCTGCGTGTGGCCGATCAGCCCGGCACGGCCGCCGCCGGCCATCGCGCAGATCTTGGGAAGCTGGGTCGTCTTGCCCGATCCGGTCTCGCCGCAGACGATGACCACCGGATGGCGCCGGATCGCCTCGGCGATCTCGTCGCGGCGCGCCGAGACCGGCAGCGACTCGGGAAAGCGCAGCGCAGGCAGCGCCCGCAGCGGCGCCGCGGGCCGCTGCACGGTGCGCTGCCGGGAAGACATGGGCCGAAATTATAATGACGCGATGAATGCCCCCGCACAGCCTGCCGCCCAGGCCTCCGCTGCCGCCGAGCCCAGCGCCGCCGGCAACCCCGGCGACCCCGCCGCCGCCGCCGGCACGACGCCCGGCGCCTCGCCGGAGGAGGCGCAATTCGTCGCCTGGCTGCGCCGGGTCGCGCCCTACATCCACGCGTTCCGCGGCAAGACTTTCGTGGTCGCGGTGCCCGGCGAGCTGATCCAGGCGGGCTGGCTCAATGCGCTGGTGCAAGACCTCAGCCTGCTGCACGCGATGGGCATGCGCATCGTGCTGGTGCACGGCTCGCGGCCGCAGGTCAACGAGCAGCTGAGGCTGCGCGGCGTGCAGGCGCACTACGCCGAAGGGCTGCGCATCACCGACCCGGTGGCGCTCGAGTGCGCCAAGGAAGCGTCGGGCGAAATCCGCCTCGACCTCGAAGCCGCGTTCTCGCAGGGGCTGCCGAACACGCCGATGGCGCACTCCGCGGTGCGGGTGGTTTCGGGCAACCTGGTCACGGCGCGGCCGGTCGGCATCGTCGACGGCGTCGACTACCAGCAGACCGGGCTGGTGCGCAAGATCGACGTGCAGACGATCCGTTTCGCGCTCAACAGCGGCGCGATGGTGCTGCTGTCGCCGCTGGGCTATTCGCCCACCGGCGAGGCGTTCAACCTGAGCATGGAAGACGTCGCCGCCAGCACCGCGATCGCGCTCGACGCCGACAAGCTGATCGTGCTGGCCGAAACCGGCGGCGTCTTCGATGCCGACGGCAGCCTGCGCCGCGAAGTCTCCGAAGCCGAAACCAAGGCGCTGCTCGCGGCCGGCACGCTGCCCGAAGACACCGCCTTCACGCTGCGCCACGCGCTGCGCGCCTGCGAGGGGGGCGTCGCACGCGCGCACATCATTCCGTACGGGCTCGACGGCAGCGTGCTGCTCGAGCTCTTCCAGCACGACGGCGTGGGCACGATGCTCGTCGAGGAAACCCTGGAAGCGCTGCGCGAGGCCGGCCCCGACGACGTCGGCGGACTGCTCGCGCTGCTGCGCCCGCTCGAGGAAGACGGCACGCTGGTGCGCCGCGACCGCGGCCTGATCGAGCGCGAGATCGCCAACTTCACCGTGATCGAGCACGACGGCGTGATCTTCGGCTGCGCCGCGCTGTACGCGTTTCCCGAAGAAGGCATCGGCGAGATGGCGGCGCTCGCGGTCAACCCGCAGGTGCAGGGACGCGGCGACGGCGAGCGGCTGCTGCAGCGCATCGAGCAGCGCGCGCGCGCCGCAGGGTTGAAGAGGGTATTCGTGCTCACCACGCGTACCATGCACTGGTTCCTCAAGCGCGGCTTCGTGCTCGCTTCGGTCGACCAGCTGCCGAAGCAACGCCGCGGCCTGTACAACTGGCAACGCAAGTCACTGGTGCTGATCAAGCAACTGTAGGAGTCCGAATGTCGAGAACGGTGTTCTGCATCAAGCTGCAGCGCGAGGCCGAAGGCCTCGATTTCCCGCCCTATCCGGGCGAGCTCGGCAAGCGGCTCTACGAAAACGTCTCGAAGGAGGCCTGGCAGGGCTGGATCAGGCACCAGACGATGCTGGTCAACGAGAACCGGCTGAACCTGGCCGACGCGCGTGCCCGCAAGTACCTGGCCACGCAGCTCGAAGCGTATTTCTTCGGCGAAGGCTCGGAGATGCCGCCGGGCTACGTTCCGCCGAAATCCTGAGTGAAACGATGCGCGGCGCGCGTTCGCGCCGCCGCGCCCGGGCCTCAGCGCTTGCGCCAGCGATAGACCCGCATCGGCGGAATGTTCAGGAACTCGGCCGACACCTCGGGCTCGCCGAGGATCGGCTTCGCGCGCTCGGCCACCGCAGCCCGGAACTGGTAGGCGACGAAGCGCCCCCCCGGCGCGAGCACGTCGCGGATCGCCTCGATGATGCGCGTGCCCACCTCGTGCGGCATCGTCGAGAACGGAATGCCCGACAGGATCGCATCGGGCGGACGCAGCCGGTGCGCCACGATCACCTCGGCCAGCTGTTCGGCACTGCCCTGGTGCACGATCAGCCGCCGGTCGTCGATCTCGCGAATGTGGTCGGCGAAGGCCGGATCGAGTTCGATCGCCAGCAGCGTGGCCGACTCCGGCATCGCGGCCAGGATCGCCCGCGTGGTGCCGCCGGTGCCCGGGCCGAGCTCGATCACCGACTGCGCCTGCGCCACGCCGGCCATGCGCACCATCTTTCGCTCGAGGAAGCGTGAACTCGGGATCACCGAGCCGACGTCGCGCGGCTGGCGCAGGAAACCCTTCAGGAACGCAAGCCGGTCGTCTTGCTGCGGCCGCAGCGTCTCGAAACGAAACATCGCGCAATCTCCCCCGGACGTGATGGGTCTTGTCGTATCGGTCTTGTGGAATCGCCCGGTTCGAGCCGCCCCGGACCGACCGACGGGCCTCAACCCCTCGCCCCGGACGCCGTGCGACGTTCGATGCCTGTCGGCGATGCAATGATAACCATGTCGGCCCCCGACCTTGCAAACAGGCCGACCGTGACCACGCCGGGCCACTGGTTCACTTCGGACTCGAAGCCGGCGGGGTCGTCGAGTTCGAGCCCCGCCACGTCGAGGATCTGGTTGCCGTTGTCGGTGACGAAGCCGGCGCGCGGCACGGGCCGCCCGCCGAGGCCGCGCAGCCGCGAGGCGACCAGCTCGCGCGCCATCGGGATCACTTCGACCGGCAGCGGAAAGCGCCCGAGGCGCTCGACGCATTTCGACGCGTCGACGATGCAGACGAAGCGGCGGCAGGCGGCCGCAACGATTTTCTCGCGGGTGAGCGCGCCCCCGCCGCCCTTGATCATGCACAGGTGCCGATCGATCTCGTCGGCGCCATCGACGTAGACCGGGATGCTGCGGCCCTCGGCCAGCACCTGGTTCAGGTCGAGCACTTCGATGCCGTTGGCGCGCAACCGGGCGCTGCTGCGCTCCGAGCTCGAGACCGCGCCGGCGATGCTCGCGCGACGCGCGCCGAGCTCGTCGATGAACATCTCGACGGTGGAGCCGCTGCCCACCCCGACGATCGCGCCGTCGACGAGCTCGTCGAGCGCCGCGCGGGCCGCGGCGCGCTTCAGTTCGTTCTGGTTCATCCGGAAAGTGTACCCGGCGCGCCGTGCCGTCCGCGAGCGCTCGGGCAACGCCCGCCCCTCAGGCGGCGATCAGATCGGGCGCCGCGAGTGCGCGCAGCACCGCCTGGTTGCACTCCTCGAGCGAGATCGAGCACGCGCGCACCGCCCGCTCGAGCGAGACGCCCGGGCCGCACTCGAGCGCCTCGATCACCTGGAGGTACGCGGCGTACGGTCCGCGTCGCTCGACGAGCGTCTCGCGAACCCTGGCGGGAACGTGAACGACCTCGAACAGCTGCTCGAACGACTGGTCGAGCATCCGGTCGAGCATCGAGAACACGCCGATGATGAACAACTCGTCGCGCACCCGCTCGTCGCGCCCTGCGCCGATCAGGTGTTCGAGCAGCACGCCGCGGCGAAACGACGCGATCATCACCGGCCTCATGTCGGGATCGCGCGAGGAAGTCGCCAGCAGCAGCGCGAGCCAGCGTTCGAGCCGCACGTAACCGAGCATCATCACCGCGTGACGAAACGACTGGACCTCGGTGCCCAGTCCGAATCCGGGCGAATTGATGTAGCGCAGCAACCGCCACGCGAGGGCGGGATCGCGCCGGACCAGCCGCTCCATGACCAGGGCGTCTTCGCCGCGCTCGATCATCGACATCAGCTCCACGATCGTCGCGTAGTCGGGATTGGCGCCGGCCTTCGCATGACTGCGCAGCGCGTCCTCCATCGGCCAGCCGACGACCGCGAACGCGCCACGCGCGAAGCTGTCCTTCATCGCTGCGACGGTACGCACCCCCTCCTGCGCGAATGGAATCCCGCGCGCGGGCGCATCCGGTGGCGCCGCGCCTTGTGTCGACGCCAGGCGGCGATCGTCGGATACGTGAACCACCGACAGCCTGAACGCCGACACGAGTTCCGGCCCGAGCGCCGCCTGCGCAACGCCGGCGAGCACCAGTCCGAAGCCTGCGTGGTGCAGCGCGGCCACCAGTGCCCTCCCCGGCTGCGTCTCCACCAGCGCGGCCGGCACCTCGATCCAGACCGATTCGAGCGGCTCGACGCCCAACAGCGACTCGTCGATGCGCGCCGCGCTGCGCACGGCGATCGCGCTGCCGCCGCCGGCGTGGGCGACGAGCGCGCGATACAGCGCCGCCATGCCGGCGCGGCGATCCGCGACGTCGACCGTGATCCGCATTGCCAGCGCATTGCCGCTGCGGCCGATGATCGGTTCGTACCCGATCAGCGCGCCAGCGAGCAGCGAGTCCGGCACGGCATCGCTCCTACAGGTAGTCGAACAGGCTCAGCCGGGCGACTTTCGCGTAAGTGGCCATTGCCGCCTCGAGCGCGGTCTGGTTCTGCTGGAACCGGGTGATGGCCGACGCGTAATCGACGTCGAGAAGATCGGAGAGACGGCCGCTCGCCTCGATCTCGCCGCTGTCGAGCAGGCGTTCGCGCGCGTCGATCGCGCGCAACTGCTCGCCGGCGCGGGTGCGCGTGGCCAGCAGCCGCTCGAGCGCCCGATCGACGCCATCGAGCGCCTTGCCGAGCCCGGCGCCCAGCGCGGCGCCGCCAGCGGCCGGATCCTCGAGCAGCCCGATCGCATCGTCCAGCGTGCGGAAGATGCTCTGCGCAGTGCCTCCTGCCTCGAGGTCCATGAACAGCGTGCGGCCGTCCTGGCTGGTGGTGAACGGCACGTCGGCACCGGTGGCCTGCTCGCCGGCGTTGGGCAACCAGGCGGGTGCCCCGGTATCTGCGAAGGGCGCGCGCGTGCTGCCCTGCCCGCCGAACACGTAGCCGCCAGCACCGTCACGCAGGTTCGCGATCGTGAGCAACTCGTCGCGACTCGCACGCAGTTTCTGCGCGACCAGCGCGCGGTCGGCAACCGACAGCGCGCCGTTGCCGGCGGCAACCAGCGCTTCGCGGGCGACCTGCAGCGTTTCGCCGGCGCCCGCCATGGCGTTGTCGGCCTGCCCGAGCATCGTGCGGGCGAAGTCGATCATGCGCCGCTCGAGCGCGATCCTGGCGAGCTGCGAACGGGTGCGTTCGGCCTGCGCCGCGCCCAGGGGATCGTCGCTCGGCGCGTTCACGCGCTTTCCGGTGGACATCTGCAGTTGCGCCCGGCCGAGGGCAGCCCGGCGCTCGTTCATTGCGTCGAGGCTGCGCTCGAAGGAGAAGAGCGTGGCAATCCTGTTCATCGTGGATCCCCGAATCGTGGGACGCGCCGATCGCCGCTTCAGCGCCCGGCCGCGGCGAGCAGCGAGTCGAACATCGACTGCGCGGCCTGGATGATCTTCGCGGCAGCCTGGTACATCTGCTGGTACTGCATCAACCGCGCCGCCTCCTCGTCGAGATTGACGCCGGACTGCTGCGCCTGCGCGGCCTCGGCGTCCTGCTGCAGCCGGCTCGACACCGACTGCGCGGCCCTGGCCGACTGGGTACGCGTGCCCACGTCGGCGAGCATCGCGGCGAACGCGTCGACGAAGCTCGCGCCGCCGGCGAGCGGCCGGTCCGCGAGGCCGACCAGCGCCCGTGCATTGCGGTTGTCCGCCGCCGGATCGACGGTCGGCACGATCTCGATCCGGTCGCCGGGCTGCGGCGTGCCGCGCAGCGTGAGCACCCAGCCGTTGAAGGAGATCGGGCTGCCGGGCGTGTAGGCGACGCCGGCCGGATTGCCGGTGCCGACCCCGTTCACGTCGAAGGCGCCGGCCGAGGTGAAGGTCAGGGTGACCGGCTGGGCGAGATTCGGATCCGGCGCATCGACCGCGAACGCGCTCGCGGTCACGTCGCCGGCATTGTTCGCCGCGCGTTCGACGCTCGCCGCGTAGCCGGTCGCCAGGCGCGCGCCCGAGGAGAGCGTTCGCGCGAAACCGGCGGCGAACGAGGTGGCACTGCGCACGGTGAAGACGTCTCCCGCCGACGGCGTGCCCGCCGTCAGGCCGATCGACAGCCCGTCGATGGTCTGCGGAAGCGTGGCGAAGCTGCGCTGCACGCCGTCCGAGCCGCGCGTCACCACGTATTGCGCTCCGTCATGGCGGATCGTGTAGTCGCTTGCGACGACCTGCGTCCCGTCGACCACGCTCGCCGACAGCGTCGCCGTGCCGGCGTTGGTCGACGCCGCCACCACGCCCGGCGCACCGAGACCGAAGATCGGCTCGCCGGCGGCCCCGGTGGCATCGACGCCGACCTCCTGCTGTCGATTGAATGCGGATGCGATCCCTGCAGCGAGTTGACCCAGCCGCGCGCGGATCGCCTGCAGATCCTGATCGCGAAACTGCATCAACCCGGCGATCGAGCCGCCGCCCAGCGTGCCGGCACTCATCGGCAGGCGCGTGGCGCCGGACACCATGACGACCCGCTGGCGCTCAGGGTCGAGCGGGTCGGGCTCGGTCGCGAGAGCGGATGCGCGATTGCCGACCACGAGCCCTTCGCCGCCGGCCGTGAACACGGCGACGGTGCCGTCGGCCTGCGTCCAGGTCGTCGCCCTCAGGTAGCCGTTGAGCTCGCGCAGCACCTGGTCGCGTTCGTCGAGCAGGTCGTTCGGCGGCTGGCCGGTACCGGCACTCGCCGCGATGCGATCGTTCAGTCGCGCCACGCGCACGAGCAGGGAGTTGACGGTGGTGACCGCCTGCCCGATGCGGTCGTCGGCATCACTGCCGAACTGGCGCAGTCGCTCGTCGACGCCGTGCACGCGCGATGCCAGCGCATCGGCGCGCGCGAGCACGGCCTGCCGCGCGCTCGCGTCGAAGGGCCGGTTCACGAGGTCGGCGAGCGCCAGGTCGAAATCGTCGATCGCCGCGCCAATGCCGTTTTCGTTGTCGGCCATCAGGTTGTCCAGGCGCGCGAGCTGTTCGGCACGTGCGCCGTCGGCCGACGCGCTGGCGATCGAAGCGGAGAGCTCGGCGGCGACGAACTGGTCGTGGCGGCGCTGCACCGTCGCGACATCGACGCCGAAGCCCAGGAATCCGCCGCCCGTATACTGGCCACCCGCGGTGGCGAGCACCACCTCCTGGCGGCTGTAGCCCGGGGTGTTGGCGTTGGCGATGTTGTGGCCGGCAGTCTGCAGCTGGGCGTAAGCCGCCAGCAGCGCACTCTGGCCGACGCCGAGCAGCCCGGACATGGCTTCGCTCCCTTCAGGTCGTCAGACGCCCGAGCATCAGCGTCTGGTTGATCGTGCGCTCGAGCTTCTCGCCGTAGCGCGGATCGGTCGCGTATCCGGCACGCTGCATGCTGTTCGCGTAGCCCGAGGCCGACCCGGCGGCACGCAGCACCGGCGCGTACCGCGCATTGCCGGACATCAACGATGCCCAGTCGCCGAACGCCTCCTCGTACGAGGCGTAGGCGCGGAATTTCTCGACGCTGCGGCGCGGCTTGCCGTCGACGTATTCGGTCGTCGCAACTTCGACGGTCGCGCCTTTCCAGCCGCTGCCGGCCTTGATGCCGAACAGGTTGTGCGCGCTGCTGCCGTCGGGATGGCGGATCTCCAGTCGTCCCCAACCCGACTCGAGCGCCGCCTGCCCGACCACGAAGGCCGCCGGCACACCGGTGCTTCGCTGCGCGGCCAGCGCGTGCGGCCACACCCGCGCGACGAACCCCGCCTGCGTGCCGTCCAGGCGCCTGGACAGCGAAGCCTTCAGGCTCTCGGCGGCCTGCGGGTCGAGCGAAGGTGACGAGCGCACCGCAACGGGCCGCAGCGCGTCGGGCCGCCCGCCCTGCGCCGTACCCGGCGCGAGTTGCTCCCCGCCAGGGGCCGCAGCGAGCTGGTGCGAGAGCTGCCGCACGATCGTCTCGGCCAGCCCGCCCGGCTGCCCGGCCAGCGACTGCGACAGCTGCTGGTCGAGCATGCCCACGTAGGTGTCGTGGCCAGTGCCGCCGAAGACGCCGGCCTTCGGCATCGCCTTGCGCATGCTCTCGAGCAACTGCTGCATGAACAGCGCCTCGAACTGCCCCGCGGCCTGGCGCAGCGCGGCGCGCGGATCGGCCGACGCATCGCGGCGCAACCCGTCGAGCGCTCGTGCGTCGAGGGCCAACCCCTGCGCGGGTATCGACGGCACCGCCATCAGATGATCTCCAGCTCCGCTCTCAGACTGCCTGCCGCCTTCAGTGCCTGCAGGATCGCGATCAGATCCTGCGCGGTCGCGCCGAGGCTGTTCAGCGCCTTGACGACCTCGGCCAGGCTGGCCGATCCTTCCAGCATCATCAGCGAGCCGCCGTCCTGGCGGATCGTGATGTCGGCTTTTTCGGCCACCACCGTCGAACCTTGAGCGAACGGGTTCGGCTGGCTGACGACCGGCGTCGTCTGGACCGTGACCGAGAGGTTCCCGTGCGCCACCGCGCTGGGGGTGAGCGTCACCGACCGGTTCATCACGACCGAACCGGTGCGCGCGTTGACGATCACTTTCGCGACGGGCTGCGGCAGGCGCACCTCGAGGTTCTCCAGCTCGGCGAGAAACGGCACCCGCAGTGCCGGGTCGGCGGGCAGCTGCACGCGGACCACCCGGGCGTCGAGCGGCTCGGCCACTGCCGTGCTCGCCTGCCCGGGCAGCGTGCGCGCGTTGATCGCATCGGCGACGCGGCGTGCGGTGCCGAAATCGGTGTCGTTCAGCTCGATGTGGATCACCTCGGCCGAGAGCGTGTGGTTGGGCACCACGCGCTCGACGGTGGCGCCGCCCGGCACCCGGCCGGCACTGAGATGGTTGATCTGCACCTTGCTGCCGGCGGCCGAGGCGCCGGCGCCCCCGACCACCAGGTTGCCCTGCGCCATCGCATACACCTGGCCGTCCGCACCGCGCAGCGGCGTCAGCAGCAGCGTGCCGCCGCGCAGGCTCTTGGCGTTGCCCAGCGAGGAGACCGTCACGTCGATCAGCTGCCCGGATTGAGCGAACGGCGGCAGCTGGGCGGTCACCATCACTGCCGCGGCGTTGCGCAGTTGCGGCGTGATCCCGGGAGGCAGCTGCACCCCGAGTTGCGACAGCATCGACTGCAGGCTCTGGACCGTGAACGGCGCCTGCGTGGTCTGGTCGCCGCTGCCGTCGAGCCCGACGACGAGGCCATATCCGATCAGCTGGTTCGGGCGCACGCCCTGGATGCTCGCGAGTTCCCTGATCCGCTCGGCCATCGCCGGCGCGCAGGCGCCGATCGCCAGCGTGAGCGCGAGCAGCGTGCGCAGGATTCCTCGGGTCGTCTTCATCGCACCATCCGTCGCCGCTCAGATCGGCAGGAAACTGAGGAAGAACCGCGTCAGCCAGCCAACGGTCTGCGCGCGGTCGATGTCGCCGCGACCGCGCACTTCGAGTCGCGCATCGGCCACCTGGGTCGAACTCACGATGTTGCCCGGCAGCACGGTCGCCGGGTTCACCACCCCCGAGAACCGCAGCGCCTCGACGTTCTGGTTGATGCCCACCTGCTTCTCGCCGGACACCACGAGGTTGCCGTTCGGAAGCACCTCGACCACGGTCACCGTGATCGTGCCGGTGAACAGGTTCTCGGAACCGGTCGCGCCCTTGCCCTCGAACGCGTTGTTCGACTCCCCGGCGACACCGAGCTTCGGCATCAGACTGGAGGTCTGCGGCACGAACGGCAGCCGCGAGATCGAGCCGTCGGCATTGGCCTTGCGGTCGACGCTGCTGTTCGAGCTGCTGCGAGCCGTCGTCTTCTCCTGGATCTGGATCGTCAGCAGGTCGCCGACGAGTCTCGCGCGCCGGTCTTCGAACAGGCCCCGATGGCTGGACGGATGGTAGATCGCGCCGTTGGCCAGCGGGGCGCGCGCCGCGGCGGCCGCGGCGGCGGTTGCGGTGGTCGGCTCGGGGCGCACCGTCGTCGGCTCGAGCACGGCCACGCGCGGCGCGGTCGCCATGCACCCCGCCAGCGAGGCGACGGCGAGGAGCGCGAACAGCGGCCGCAAGGAGATCGGAGCGCGCATTCCCGCCTCGGTCACAGTTGCGACAGCCGGGCCAGCATCTGGTCCGAGGTCTGGATCGCCTTCGAATTGATCTCGTACGCGCGCTGCGTCTGGATCATCGCGACCAGTTCCTCGACCACGTTGACGTTCGAGGTCTCGACGTAGCCCTGGTTCAGGATGCCCGCGCCGTTCGCGCCGGGCGTGCCCACGGTCGGAGCCCCCGAAGCCGCGGTCTCGATGAACAGGTTCTGGCCGCGCGGATCGAGGCCCGCCGGATTGACGAAGGTCGTGAGCTGCACCTGGCCGACCTGCACCGGGGTCGGCTGGCCCGCCTGCATCACCGAGACGACGCCGTCGGCACCCACGGTGACGCTGAGCGCATTCGGCGGGATCACGATCGGCGGCGACATCGGCATGCCGTTGGAGGTGACCAGTTGCCCGGTCGCGTCGATGCGGAACGACCCGTCGCGCGTGTACGCGATGCTGCCGTCGGGCATCTGCACGCTGAAGAAGCCGTTGCCGTTGATCGCCATGTCGAACGTGTTGTCGGTTTTCTGGAGATTGCCCTGCGTGAACAGGCGCGCGGTGGCGACGCTGCGCACCCCGGTGCCGAGCTGCAGGCCGGTCGGCAGCACGTTCTGCTGCGTCTCCTGGCCGCCGGCCTGCCGCAGGTTCTGGTACAGCAGGTCCTCGAACACCGCGCTCGAGCGCTTGTAGCCGTTGGTCGCGACGTTTGCGAGGTTGTGCGAGATCGTGTCGAGCTGCGTCTGCTGCGCGTCGAGCCCGGTCTTGGCGATCCACAGTGATCGGATCATGGCGTCACCTATCCCTTCAGCGTCAGCAGCTGCGCTGCCTTCTGTTCGTTGGTTTCCGCGGTCTGCATCAGTCGGGTCTGCAGCTCGAACTGGCGCGCCAGCGCGATCATCCCGACCATCGCCTCGACCACGTTGACGTTGCTGCCCTCGACCGCGCCTGCGACGACGCGCACCGCCGGATCGGACGGGGCAGGCTCGCCGTCGAGGCTGCGCAGCAGCCCGTCGGCACCCTTGCGCAGCGAGGCCGGCGGCGGGTTGACCAGTTTCAGGCGGCCGACCTCGAACGGCGGCTGCCCCGCCAGCTTCGCGCTGACGGTGCCGTCGCCACCGATCGCCACTTCGGCGTTGGGCGGAATCGTCATCGGGCCGCCGTCGCCGAGCACCGCTTCGCCGCGCCGCGTCTGCAGCGTGCCGTCGGCGCCGATCTCGAACGATCCCTCGCGCGTATAGGCCTCGCCGCCGTCGGCGCGCTGCACGGCGAGCCAACCCTCGCCGCGCACCGCGACGTCGAGCGCGCGGCCCGTCTCGCGGATCGGGCCCGACTGCGGATCGAAACCCGCAGTCGCCTCCAGCGCCCAGACGCGCGTCGTGGCGGTGCCTTGCTGCCTTCCCGGAACGGCGCGAAACGCGGCCAGGTCGGCTCGAAAACCGTCGGTCGAGGCGTTGGCCAGGTTGTGGGTGAGCGCGTCCTGGCGCTGCATCAGCGCCTTGGCCCCGCTCATCGACAGGTAGATCATCCGGTCCATGCTTGCTCCCTGCGGGCGGCTCGCGCAGCGTCGCCGCTGCGCTCGCGGCCCGGGTCGATCAACGCAGGTTGACGATCGTCTGCATGATCTGGTCCTGCGTGCGGATCGTCTGCGCGTTCGCCTGGTAAAGCCGCTGTGCGGTGATCATGTTCACGAGTTCGGCGGTCAGGTCGACGTTCGACTGTTCGAGCGCACCCGACTGGATCATCCCGAGGCTGCCGGCACCGGGTGAACCGGACATCGGCACGCCCGACTCCGCGGTCTCGGCCCACTGGTTGCCGCCCAGCGATTGCAGGCCCTGGGGATTGGTGAAGTTGACGAGCACCACGCGACCCTGCGCGAGCGTCTGTCCGTTCGTGTAGCGCGACAGCACCGTGCCGTCGGAACCGATCGAGAAACCCGTCAGGCGGCCTGCCGCGTAGCCGGTCTGCGACAGTTCGGAGACCGAAAACGCCGAACCGAACTGTGTCAGCCCGCCCAGACTGATCGGCACCGACAGGTTGCCGCCGACCGCCGCCGGGAGCGGCACGTCGACCGTGACCGAAGTGGGCGACGCGGCTGCGAGCCGGCCGTCGGCGCCGAACGAGAGACTGGCCAGGGCCCCGGCGCCGACCTGCGCGCCATCGGCCGCCGCGTAGACGTCCCAGGCATTGTCCGACACCTTGCGGAAGTACACCGCAACCGTGTGCGCGGCACCCTGCGAATCGTAGACGGCCAGCGAGGTGGCACTGTTGTAGCTGCTCGCGTCCGACAGGCTGAACGGCACCGCGGGCGCGGTGGCGCCGGCGTCCAGGTTCGCACCGATCGTGCCGGCATCGGTGGCCCGCGGCGCGACGTCGCCGGTCTGCAGGCGCAACTCGACCGGCATTCCCATGTTCACCCCGCCGGTGGCATCGGTCGGGAATCCGGTGAGCCGGCCACCCTGCGCGTTCACGATGTAGCCGTCCTTGTCGAGCTTGAACTGGCCATTGCGCGTGTACGTGAGCTCGCCGCCGCTCGAAATGCGGAAGAAACCGCGTCCGTTGATCGCCATGTCGAGCGCGCTGCTGGTCGTGGTGATGTCGCCCTGGGTGAACTGTTGCGTCACGTCGGCCACCGTCACGCCGATGCCGTTGAAGCCGTTGCTGCCGGCACCGTAGAGCGAGGTTGCGTAGACGTCGGCGAACTCGGCGCGCGAAGCCTTCGCGCCCACCGTGTTCGCGTTGGCCACGTTGTTGCCGATGACGTCGAGGTTGCGGGCGGCGGCGTTCAGGCCGCTGAGACCTTGCTGGAAGGACATGCTGCTCTCCTGTCGGAAAAAGGATTGTCAGAGCACGGCGCGAATCGCCGACGCCGGTTGTGCGGCGCGGCCGCCCAGTTCGAGGCGCGTGCCGTCGCCCGCCTGCGAGACGGCGGTCACCCGCGCCGGCGCGAGCGTCTCGACGGCCAGCGCGGCGCCGTCGTAGCCGAGTGCGGACGCGCGCAATCGGTAGCTGCCGGCCGGCGCTTCGGCGCCGCCGGTCGCGGTGCCGTTCCATTCGAACATTCCGACACCGGCCTGCGGGTCGGCTGCTTCGTGCGCGAAGACCACCCGGCCTGCGGTGTCGACCAGTTCCACCCGCACGGTTCTGGCCGCTGCCGGAAGCTGGTAACCGAGCCGCAGCGGCGAGCTCGCCGGCGCGGCCGGGTCGTTGCCCGGGGACCTGGCCCCCACACCGGCCCAGTCCACCGACTCGGCGGGCACCAGCACCTCGCGGCCGAGCAATCCGACGGCCGAGACCGGCGTAACCGTGCCCGATGCGGCTGCCATCTTCGACACCGAGGCGTTGAGCTGCTCGATGCCGCGCACCGTGTTGATCTGCGCGAGCTGGCTGGTCACCTGCGCGTTGTCCAGCGGGTTGAGCGGGTCCTGGTTGCGCATCTGCGCCACCAGCAGCTTGAGGAAGCGGTCTTCGGTGCCTGCGGCCGAGTCCGTTGCAGCGGCACCCGGTACAGGCCCCGCGACGCCGGCGGCGGAGGCCGCCAGTGTCGAGCTGTCGATCGTGGTGGCCACGTGCTGTCCTCCGTCACTGTCCGAGCTGCAGCGTCTTCGCGAGCAGCTGCTGGGCCGTGTTCATCACTTCGACGTTGTTCTGGTACGAACGCGAGGCCGAGATCATGTTCACCATCTCCTCGATCACGTTCACGTTGCTCTGCGTGACGTAGCCCTCGGAGTCGGCCATCGGGTTCTTCGGGTCGTGAATCCGCTTGCCGGGCGTTGCGTCCTCGACCACGTTGCTCACGCGCACCCCGGGGGTCGACAGGCCCGCGGCCGACGCGGACGCCGACTGGAATACCACCTGCCGCGCCTTGTACGACTGCCCGTCGGGCCCGGCCACGCTGTCGGCGTTGGCGAGGTTCGACGCGACCACGTTCAGCCGCTGGCTCTGCGCCGAAACGGCGCTGCCCGAGATGCCGAGAATGTTCAGGAGGGACATGGCGGACTCCGTTTCCTCGCGGCTCAGTCGCCGCGGATCGCGCTCAGGAGGTTGCGCACGCTGCCGTTGATGAAGCGCAGCGTCGCCTCGTAGCGCAGCGAGTTGTCGGCGAAGTTGGCCCGCTCGCGATCCAGATCGACGGTGTTGCCATCGATCGAGACCTGCTGCGGCTGCCGATAGCCGAGGGGAACCGTGGCGGGCGCACCCGGTGCACCCGGCGCACCCGACCCGCCCGGCGCCCCGCCCACCGGCGTCATCGGCAGGCGCGTGCGCACGGGTACCGCGCCGCGCGGGGCGCCGGCGCCGGTGGCCTGTCTCAGCGCGCCCGCGAAGTCGAAGTCGCGCGCCTTGTAGTTCGGCGTGTCCGCGTTGGCGATGTTCGACGCCAGCACTTCCTGTCGCCGTGCGCGCAGTCCAAGCGCTTCGCCCTGGAAATTCAGCTGTGCCGTGAGTCGCTCGAGCATCTGGGACTCCAGTTCCTGCCATTGCTGCCGATTATTCAGAAAGCCCGCATCGGCGCATCGGCCGAAAAGCGCAGGTTTTCACCCGCATCTCCGCAGGTGCCGGCGCTCGCCGCACGATTAGGCTCCATGCATCGGGAAGCGCCGCTCGCGCCGATCCCGACAGGATTCGATCGCTGGGAGGACGCCGATGCTTTCCGACTTGCCCAACCCGAAACGGCCGCCGACGGCGCGCCGGATCGGTGCAGCCGTGTTCGGGGCTGCGTTGTCCGTGGCAGCGGGTGCCGCCGCCACGGCTGCCCCGTCCGCGGATCCGGACACTGCCGGTCTGCAGCGCTGGGTCGAGGAGTCGGTAGCGGCAGCGTGGGCCGCGGATCGGGCCGCCGGCGCCGGCAGTCGGGCCGCCGGCGCCGATCCCGAAGCCGCGGCGCCGCGCGTCGAAGTGCGGGTCGGCAGCCTCGGCACCCGACCCCGGCTTCCCGCCTGCGCGCGCCTGGAACCGTTCCTGCCCCCCAATGCCCGCTTGTGGGGCCCGAGCCACATCGGGGTGCGCTGCACCCAGGGGGGATCGTGGTCGATGATGGTTCCGGTGACTGTCTCGGTCTACGGCCCGGCACTGGTCGCCGACCGGCCGCTGGCGGCCGGCGCGAGCGCCGATCCCGGATCGTTTCGCATCGACCAGGTCGACCTGACCCGCGCGCGCGGCGCGCCGGTGGCTGATCCGGCGCTGCTTGCCGGACGGACACTGGCCCGGCCGCTGAGCGCCGGCGAGCCGCTGCGCGCCGAGGATCTCCGGGTGCCGCAGACGGTCGCTGCGGGTGATCCGGTGCAGATCCGGCTGCTCGGCCAGGGGTTCACCGTGTCCTCCGACGGCTTCGCCCTGGCCGGCGCCGGCGAGGGCCAGTCGCTGCGCGTGCGCACCAGCGCCGGCAAGATGCTGGTGGGGACGGTGCGCGCCCGGGTCGTCGAGGTCAGGCTTTGAAAAGGGTCGCAGCCATGCCGCTCTTTCCGGCTAAAGTTCCCGGCTCCGATGCCGAATAATCAGGCATTCGGACCGCGAGCCGCCGGCTCGCAGGGGAGATCGCCATGAAGATCGACAAGTCCGTCGAGATCCAGCCGGCCCAGGACGCCGTCCTGCGTTCCGGCCACAACGCCGTCGCGGCGCGGCCGGCCGGCCGCGCCGGCGCGCACCCGCACGCCGCCACCGACACCGACTCGGTGAGCCTGTCGAACGTCCCGGGCGCGCTGTCGGCCGCTGGCGACGAAGCCGGGGTGCGCCCGGAGAAGGTCGCCGAGATCCGCGAGGCCATCCGCGAGGGTCGCTTCCACGTGCGCGCCGAGGTGATCGCCGAGCGGATGATCGCGCAGGCCGCCGAGCTGCTCGAAACCCTCGCGGCGTCCGGGCGATGATCGGGGCGCGCGACGGCGAAGCCTGCGGACTGCTCCGGCAGGGGCTGGCCCTGCTCGACGCCCAGCGCGAGGCAATGATCGGGGGCAAGCTCGACGAGCTGGCCAGGATCAACGCCGAACTCGCCGACTGGATTTCGCGGATGCCGCGTCCGGCGGCTGCTGCCCGGGAGACGATCGGCCACGCCGACGCAACGCGCCTGCTCGGCACGCTGCGCGGCAACGCCGTGGTGGCGCAGCGCGCGGAATCGGCCGCGCAACGTGGGCTCTCGGTGCTCGTCGCGTCGCCCGACCCGCTCTACGAAGCCGACGGCAGGAAATCCGCACCGGCGCGCCGGCGCCGGCCGTTTTCGGTCTGACGGCCGACGCTTCAGGTCCAGCCCGAGAGCTGCCCGCGCAGCCGCGCGACGGCCTGGCTGTGGATCTGCGAGACGCGCGACTCGGTGACGCCGAGCACCGCGCCGATCTCCTTCAGGTTCATGTCCTGCTCGTAGTACATGCCCATCACGAACCGCTCGCGCTCGGGCAGGCGCTCGATCGCCTCGACCAGCGCGCGGCGAAAGCGTGAGTCGCCGAGGATTTCCGAAGGGTCCGGCACGCCCGACGCCAGGTTGCGCTCGAGGAAACCCTCGTCGCCGTCGTCGTCGGCGAAATCCTCGAAGTGAAGCAGCTGCGCCCCGCGCGCATCGGCCAGCATCTGCTGGTATTCACGCAGGCTCACGCCGAGCTCTGCCGCGATCTCGGTCTCGCCGGGCGCGCGCCGCAGCTTCTGCTCGGCGGCGCAGATCGCGCGCTCGATCGCACGCTGGCTGCGCCGCACGGAGCGCGGCAGCCAGTCGGCGCTGCGCAACTCGTCGAGCATCGCGCCGCGCACCCGCTGCATCGCGAAGGTCTCGAATTGGGCGCCCTGACCGGCCTCGAAGCGCGACAATGCGTCGAACAGGCCCATCATTCCCGCCTGCGCAAGATCGTCGATGTCGACGTTGGGCGGCAGCCTCGCCGCCAGCTGGCTTGCCGCACGCCGCACCATCGGGCCATAGCGCTCGATCGCGGTTTCACGGTCCAGGGTTCCCTGCGCGGTGTACATGACCCGTTCCCGGTGCCGCTCAGTGCGCTGTTGCCGCCGGCGCGGTGTCGATCGGGCATGCCCAGCCGATGGCATCGGCCGCGAGCCGGTCCCACGCGCGAAGATCGTGCTCGCCGCTGGGCAACATGCCGCCGAACTCGACCGCGGCGCCCAGAAAGCGCGCAGCGGTCTGCGCCAGCCTTCGGTGTGCCCCGAGCACCATCTGGCGCGAACGCGCGTCGCGAAACGCGGCGACGAAGCGCGTCACGCCGTGCGCCAGGCGCACCGCCTTGACGTGTGCGTACAGGTGCGCGAGCGACGCCAGGTCGCCCGGAGCGATCAGCACGATCCGGTCGGTCAGTGCCGCCGAAACGTCGGCCAGACGCAACGGATCGGCGATCGCCAGCGCGATGTCCGCGTCGAGGCCACGCTGCAGTGCCTGCTCGCGCAGCGATTGCGCGAGCGCTGCGAGGTCGCGCGAGCCGGCGCACGGATCGAGCAGCCGGTGCGCCTCGACGCGGGTGATCGCCGGCTGGCGAAGTGCAGCACGGTCGCGGCCGGCGCGCATTTCCGGCCGATCGCCGTCGCCCAGCAGGTCGATGATGATCGGTTGCCTGCCTGCGCGCTGCAGCGCGTGCGCCAGCCCGGTGGCACCGGCCAGGTCGCGCGGGTCGCCGCTCGCGCAGCCAATCCCGAGAAAGAGCAGCGGGCGTGCGGCGAACATCCGGCGCAGTCCCGACGCCTGGTCGCGGCCCGAATCAAACATCGTGCGTCTCCACGAACCGGTTCATGCCGCGCATGTGCGGCGGACGAACCGCCATCAGCATCGCGAGTTCGGCCTCGTCGAAACTGAACGGTGTCGGCTGCGGCGACCGGGCGCACTCCAGTGCCCGCTCGACCAGCGCGTCGGCATCGGGTCGGTGCCAGTCTTCCGGAACGCGCTGGCCGTTCGCCACGCCCTGCAGTTCGACCCGCCGCCGGATCAGGCAGTCGAGCGCCCCGCCGAGCTGGACCGCCTCGTCGACCTTCGAGAGCACGACCCCCGCCGCCTGCTGGACCTGGTACGCGTCGGCCACCTCGTCGATCGCCTCGGCCTGCATCGCCGCATTGATGACCAGCACCTTGCGCACCTCGGTCGTCGACAGCGCCGAGAGCAGTTCGCCAACGCGCGGATCGCGCTGCCCGACGCCAGCGGTGTCGATCAGCACGAGCTTGCGGTTCATGAACAGCTGCAGGAAGTCTGCGAGTCCGGCAACGTCGTGCGCAACGTGAACCGGCACCCCGAGCAGTCGCCCGAAGGTGCGCAACTGGTCCTGCGCGCCGATCCGGTAGACGTCGGCCGTGATCAGCCCGACCGATCCGGCGCCGTGCTTGAGCGCGAACTGCGCCGCGATCTTGGCGGCCGTCGTCGTCTTGCCGACCCCGGTCGGGCCGAGCAGCGCGAACACTCCGCCAGCGTCGAAGACCGACTGCTCGGGCGCGGCGGCGCGCAGGGCGCCGCGCAGTTCCCCGCGCAGCCAGCCTTGCGCCTCGGCATCGTCGAAATCCGCGGGCAGGTGGCCGATCAGCCTGCGTGACAGCGAAGCCGAAAAGCCCGCTTGCAGCAACAGGCGCAGCATGCGTGACTGCGCCGGTCGCCGGCGCACGTCCTCGAACCAGTTCATCGATTCGATCTGCTCCGACAGGAAACCGCGCATTGCACGCAACTCCGACATCAGCGCTGCGGCATCCGCCGCGTCGGCGCCGCCCGGCGCGGCCGGCTGCCGCACCGCGGGCAGATCCGGGGGCGCAGCCGCCGGCGCTGGCGTGACTGGCGCCGGCGCCGCCGCTTCGGGCGGCACCGTCTGCTGGCGGCGAGCCTGGCGATCGCGCACGTAGGCCTCGAAGTTCACCGTGCTCATCGTCGCCGCGGCCCGTTCCGTGCCCGCAGCGGGCGGCACCTGCCCGGGATCCGCCGCGTCCGGCATTGCGAGGATTTCGACGCCTTCGGGCGTCGGGCGATTCCTCAACACGACCGCATCTGCGCCGAGTTCGGCACGCACCTGCGCGAGCGCCTCCCTGGCGGTGGGCGCGACATAGCGTCTGACGTTCATCTGTTCTCTCCGATCAGTCGTCCGATCCGAATCGAATGGGTGTCGGGAATCTCCGCGTGCCCGAGCACGCGCAGCCGCGGCGCAGCCTTGCGCAGCAGCCGCGCCAGGGGCACCCGAATCCGGTCGGGCACCAGCAGGCAGGCGGCGAAACCGGCGTCCTCCTGGGCCTGCGCGGCCTGCGCGCCGGCGGTGATCAGGTACTCGGCGACGCCCGGTTCGAGCGAGCCGCCGCCCTGCGCGAGTGCCTGCACCAGCAGGTTCTCGAGTTCGGGCTCGATCGCCACGACGCTCAGGTCGCGCGACGCGCCGCACGCCTGCTGCACGATCGCCGGCGCGAGCGCGATGCGCACCTCGCGAGTCAGCTCGGCCGGATCCTGCGTGTGCGCCGCGTGCTCGCCGAGCGTCTCGACGATGCCTCGCAGGTCGCGCACGTGGACCGACTCCTCGAGCAGGTTCTGCAGCACCTTCTGGAACACCGGCATCGGCACCACCTTGGGCACGATCTCGTCGGCCAGCCTGGGCGCGTAGCGGGCGAGGTGCTCGAGCAACTGCTGCGCCTCGGCACGCCCGAGCAGCCGCGCTGCGTGCACCTGCATCAGGTGGTGCAGGTGCGTGGCGACGACGGTCGCGGGATCGACGACGGTGTAGCCGGCCGCCTGGGCGCTCTCGCGCTGTCGCGCGTCGATCCAGACCGCTGGAAGCCCGAAGGCGGGATCCTTCGTTGCAGTGCCGGTCAGCGCGAGCGCGGCGCCGCCCGGATCGATTGCCAGGAACATGCCCGGATGCACCGCGGCCTCGCCGACGACGACGCCCTTGAGCGTGACGCGGTACGCGTTCGGTTCGAGCTCCAGCTGATCGCGAATGTGCACCGGCGGCGGCAGGAAGCCGACCTCCTGGGCGAATTTCTTGCGCACGCCCTTGATTCGCGAGAGCAATTCACCGCCCTGCTCGCGATCGACCAGCTGGATCAGGCGATAGCCCACTTCGAGCCCGAGCACGTCGACCGGCTGCACGTCGTCCCAGCTCGCCTCGGTGTCGGCGACGGCCGGTTCGCTCGGAACCGGTTCGGACGATGCGCGCGTCTGCCGCTCCGAGAGCCACCAGGCGAGGTAGCCGAGCATCGCCGCCAGCCCGAAGAACGCGAAGTGGGGCATTCCCGGAACCACCCCGAGCAGCGTCACCACGCCGGCGGTCAGGCCGAGCGCGCGCGGCAGCGACAGCAGCTGCTTGATCACCTGTCCGCCGACGTCGTCCTCGTCGGCCACGCGGGAGACGATGAGACCGGCGGCGACCGAGATCACCAGCGCGGGCACCTGCGCGACCAGCGCGTCGCCGATCGCCAGCAGGATGTAGTTGTTGGCCGCCTGGCCGACCGACAGCGAGTGCTGGGTCGTGCCGATCAGCAGGCCGCCGATCACGTTGATGAAGACGATGAGAATCCCGGCGATCGCGTCGCCGCGCACGAACTTCGAGGCGCCGTCCATCGAGCCGTAGAAGTCGGCTTCGCGCGATACCTCGGTGCGCCGCCGCCGGGCCTCGGCCTGGTCGATCTGTCCGGCGTTCAGGTCGGCGTCGATCGCCATCTGCTTGCCCGGCATCGCATCGAGTGCGAAGCGTGCGGAGACCTCGGCGATGCGGCCCGCTCCCTTGGTGACCACCACGAAGTTGATCACCGTCAGGATCGCGAACACGATGATGCCGACAGCGAAGTTGCCGCCGATCAGGAAGTTCGCGAACGACTCGATGACCTTGCCGGCCGCGTCGGTGCCGGTGTGGCCGTGCATCAGCACCGCGCGCGTCGAGGCCACGTTCAGGGACAGGCGCAGCAGCGTCGTCACCAGCAGCACCGAGGGGAACACCGCGAAGTCCAGCGGCTTGACCGTATAGGACGCAACCAGCAGGACCAGCAGCGCCAGCGCGATGTTGAAAGTGAACAGCAGGTCGAGCAACGGCGCCGGAAGCGGCAGGATCATCATCGCCAGCACCAGGACGATGACGACCGGCGCAGCGAGCGCCTTCCACGGCGGCAGGTTCAGCATCACGCCGCCGAGGCTCAGGCGCTGGCCGCCCGAGGCGGGCACGGGCGCGGGTGCGGCGGAGGCCTTCACGATTCCGCTCATCGGCGCGCTCCGGGCGCGGCGGCCTCGTCTGCGCCCGCCGGATCCAGCCCGGGCGGCACCTCGATCGCCGCCGGCGCGGCCGGCGACGCAGCGTGCGGGTCGCGACGGTGCCGCAACTGATAGACCCAGGCGAGCACCTGTGCGACCGCGTTGTACAGCGCGGCGGGGATCTCGCGATCGATCTCGACGTGCGCGTACAGCGCCCGCGCCAGAGGCGGCGCCTCGAGCACCGGCACGCCGGCCTGCGTGGCGATCTCGCGGATCCGCGCGGCAAGCAGGTCGGCGCCCTTCGCCACCACGCGCGGCGCATTCATCGCCGATTCGTCGTAGCGGATCGCCACCGCGTAATGCGTCGGGTTGGTGATCACGACGTCCGCCGCGGGCACGGCGACCAGCATCCGGCGTCCGGCGATCTCGCGCTGGCGTGCGCGCATCCTGCCGCGCAGCATCGGATCGCCTTCCGATTCCTTTGCTTCCTGGCGGGCTTCCTGGTGAGTCATCTTCAGGTCGGCGCGGTGTCGGAACCACTGGAACGGAACGTCGGCGAGCGCTACCGCCGCCAGCACGCCCACCAGCGCAGCCAACCCCGCGCCCATCAGCGCCGCGCCTCCCGACAGCCCGGGCCCCAGCGGGCGCGCGGCGAGGCCCGCGAACTCGGGCAGGCTGGTGGCGACGAACCAGCTGCCGATCGCGCCGAGGGCCAGCGAGAGCACCAGCAGCCGCGCGAGGTCGAACGCACCGCGCACCGAAAACACGCGCTTCAAGCCGTTCGACGGACTGAGCCGCGAGAGCTCGAAATCGAGCGGCTTGGTCGACAGCACCACGCCGCCGGGAATCATCGTCGCCGCGATGGCCACCGCGCACAGTCCGGCGACCAGCGGCAACGCGGCCCCGATCGCGTCGGCGCCCAGCGAAGCCAGGATCTCGGGCAGGCGCCCGGCACTCATCGCCGCCTCGCGCTCGAAGACGAGCGCGCTGCGCACCATGGCGACCGTGTCGCGCGCCATCGTCGGGCCGATCGCGGCGGCACCCGCCAGCGCGGCCCCGAGCACCGCGAAGTGGCCCAGGTCGCGCGAGCGCGCGACGCGGCCGTCTTCACGCGCCTTCTGGACCCGCCGTTCGGATGCGGGAAGTTGTCGGTCTTCGCGACTGGCTTCGGTGTCGGCCATGGCGCCTGCGAAAGGGATCCGGTTCGAAGGATTCGAGACCGATTATTCGCAGGGCTGCGAAAACTCAAGTGCCGAAAAGCGGCGCTTCGGCCGGCCTGTTCGGAGCGCAGCGGCCGGCCGGCCGCTGCGGTCAGTGCGACACCGGCCCTGCGCCGGCCGCCGGCGGTTCGGTGTGCGCAGGCATCCCGGCGCTCCCGGCGTCGTCCTCGCCTTGCGCCTCCGAGCGCTCCGGCGCGTCGACTTCGGTGCCCTGGAACACGCGGTCCTCGGCGTCCTGGTTGAGCACCATGATCATGATGCGCCGGTTCATCGGGTTGCGCGGGTTCTCCTTGTCGTACATCAGCGTCGACCCGAGCCCGATGACGCGCATCACTTTCGACTCGCTCATGCCGCCGGCGACGAGTTCGCGCCGCGACGCGTTGGCGCGGTCGGCCGACAGTTCCCAGTTGGAGTAGCCGCGCTCGCCGTTGCCGTACGCTGCCGAATCGGTGTGGCCCGACAGGCTCACCCGGTTCTCCACGCCGTTGAGCACCCCGCCGATCTCGCGCAACAGGTCGCGCATGTAGTCCTTCACCCTGGCGCTGCCCAGGTCGAACATCGGCCGGTTCTGGTCGTCGACGATCTGGATGCGCAAGCCGTCCGGGGTCAGATCGAGCCGGATCTGCGACCTCACTTCGGCCAGCTTCGGATTCTTCGCGATCACTTCCTCGACCTGCTTCTTCAGCCGCGTGAGGCGCTGCGCCTCGGCACGCCGCAACTCGTCGCGCAGCGCCTGCAGGTTCACTTTCTTCTGGCGCGCCTCGACGTCGCCGCGCCGCTGCGCGCCGATCGTGCGGGTCAGTTCGGTTCCGCCGCCCCTGATCACCGACGAGCTGTCGCCCGACCCGCTGCCGCCGGACAGCGCCACTTTCAGCGGGGTCCGGAAGTACTCGGCGATTCCCTGCAGGTCGCCGCTGGCGGTCGAGCCGAGCAGCCACATCAGCAGGAAGAAGGCCATCATCGCGGTGACGAAATCGGCATAGGCGATTTTCCAGACGCCGCCGTGGTGGCCGCCGTGGCGCACCTTGCGGATCCGCTTGACGACGATCGGCTGGACCTTCCTGTCGGGAGCGGCCATTGCGGACTCCGTCGATCAGGCCTTCTTCTGCTTCACGTGCGCCTCGAGTTCCTCGAAGCTCGGACGCTCGGTGGAATAGAGCACCTTGCGCCCGAACTCGACCGCGATCGACGGCGCATAGCCCTGCATGCTCGCGAGCAGCGTCACTTTCACGCACTGCAGCTCTTTCGTGCTCTCGTCGGCCTTCTGTTCGAGCAGGCTCGCGAGCGGCGACACGAAACCGTAGGCGAGGAGGATCCCGAGGAAGGTGCCGACCAGCGCGTGCGCGATCATCTGTCCGAGCTCGGATGGCGGCTTGCCGACCGAGCCCATCGTGTGCACCACGCCCATCACCGCGGCGACGATGCCGAACGCGGGCAGTCCGTCGGCCATCTTCTGGATCGCGTACGACGGAGCCATCGCTTCGTAGTGGTGGGTCTCGATCTCGTTGTCCATCAGGTTCTCGATTTCGAGCGCATTCAGGTTGCCCGACGCCATCATTCTCAGGTAGTCGGTGACGAACTCGAGCAGCTGATGATCGTTCGCCAGGGTCGGGTGACGCTGGAACAGCGGGCTCTCTGCGGGGTTGTCGACGTCGTTCTCGATCGACATCAAGCCTTCCTTGCGGGCCTTCCACAGGACGTCGTAGAGCAGCGCCATCAGCGCCATGTAGCGCGCCTTCGTGTACTTCGAGCCCTTCAGCAGCGACGGCAGCGCCTGCACGACCGCCTTGAGCGCCTTGCCGGAGTTCGAGACCACGAACGCGCCGATCGCCCCCCCGCCGATGATCAGCAGTTCCAGCGGCTGGAACAGGGCAGCCATGTGCCCGCCAGCGAGCAGGTAGCCGCCCAGGACGGAGCCGACGACGATCAGGTAACCGAGAAGGACGAACATGCGCGACGTGGCCCTGGGAGGATCAGCGGGGCGGGCCCCGCGGGGCCACCCTCGCTCTTTCGGTCGCGCGGCCGGCTTCTTGAGCGTCCTGCCGGCCGTCCGGCACGAACGGCCGACCGGCGCGTCGGCCGGTCGATGTCCGGAAATGCCCCACCGGTCACCGTCTTTTGGCCGGATCGCCGTACCGCCCGACCGGGCAGGATCGACCATGCCCAAGAATCCCGGCAAGGCAGGTTCACGACATGACAGTCCAGACGATTTCCCAGCCCGCGCCCGCGAGGTCGTCCCGGCGCGGCACAGGCGTACCCCCGGCCGTCCGGCCCACGATCCGCGCGTCGGAGCTCGGCGGCCTGCTGGAGCGCGTGCCCGCACCGAAGCGGTTGTCGCTGGACTGCTTCGACACGATCCTGTGGCGTCGCACTGCCACGCCGATCGACGTCTTCTATGAACTGCAGCATCGGCCGGCATTTCGCGAGCGCGGCCTCGAGACGGTGCTGCGCACGCGCGCCGAGTCGCATGCGCGGCTGCTGAAGAGGGTGCGCCACGGAACGCAGGAAGTCGGCCTCGCGGAGATCTATCGCGCGGCCTTCCCCGAGCTCGACGACGCCGCGATTACCGCCCTGGCCGAGGACGAGCTCGCTGCCGAGATGCAGGCGTGCTACGCGTTCCCGGGCGCGGTCGCGCTGCTGCGCGACGCGGCGCGGCGCGGCGTGCCGGTGATGGTGGTGTCGGACACCTACTTGTCGCAGCCCCAGCTGCGACGGCTGCTCGGGCACTGCCTGCCGCCCGATGCACTCGCCGCGATCGACCGGGTCGCGTGCTCGAGCGAGTACGGCGTCTCGAAGGCCGGTGGCCTGCTGGAGCGCGTGCTGCAACGCATCCCGATTCCTGCTGCCGCGGTGCTGCACGTCGGCGACAGCGAGCGCGCCGACCTGCAGCCCGCCAGCGCGCTCGGCATGCGCGCGCTGCTGCTCGTTCACACCGACGACGCGCTCGCCGCGCACGAGCGCATGCAGGCGATGGCGCTCGGCATGGTCGACCCCGCGGTGCGCCGCGAGCGCGCCATGGCGCGCCCGTACCACGGCGTCCTGGCGTCGGCCGGTCCGCTGGCGACGCCCGAGGCGTCCATTGGCTACGCGGCGCTCGGGCCGATCATGCACGCGTTCGCACGCTTCGTGCTCGGCGAACGCGACGCACTCACGGTCGCCGGGGAACGGCCCAAGCTGCTGTTCCTGATGCGCGACGCGCACCTGCCGCAGCTGGCCTGCGAGACCGTGGCCGGCGCCCCGGCCGGATCGGCGGTGCGGATCAGCCGCTTCGCGGCGTTCGCCGCTTCCTTTCGCACGCGCGCCGACGTGGAACGCTACATCGCGCAGTTCGCCAACCCCGACTACTTCGACGCGATGCTGCGCCAACTGCTGCTGCCCCCGGCCCTCGCCGGGCGGGTGCTGGCGCGGGCACGCGGTTCGCGCGCACCCGCCGCCGAATTCGCGCGCCAGGTGCTGCGCGACGACGTGCTGCACGCGATATTCGAGGCCTCGAAGCGCTACTTCGGGAGGCTGCGGCGCTACCTCCAGCGCACGGCCGGCGTCGAGCCCGGCGACACCGTGGTCTTCGTCGACCTCGGCTACCAGGGCACCGCGCAGCGCCTGCTCGAGCCGGTGTTTCGCGACGAGTGGGGCGTGCGGACGATGGGTCGCTACCTGCTGGCGGCACGCACGCCGGGCTGGGAGCACTCGCGCCGCGGCCTGCTGGACCCGTCGTGGTGCGACGACCGCACCATCGGATCGATCGTCCCCTACGTCGCACTGCTCGAAAACCTGTGCACGTCGAACGACGCCAGCGTCGTCGGCTACACCAACGACGGCGCGCCGGTGCTCGACGAGACGCTGATCGCCGAAGCGCAGCACACGCAGGTTGCTGCGATCCAGCGCGAGACGCTGCGCTTCGTCGCCGACGCCGAACGCTTCTTCGCTGCTGCCGGCGACGCCACCCCGGCCGAGCGCCGCGACGCGGCGCTCAGCGCCCTCGTGCGACTGGTCTTCTTCCCGACGCGCGAAGAGCTGTCGCAGTTCGGCGTGTTCGAGCTCGACATGAACCTCGGCAGCCGCAAGACGCTGCGGCTGCACGACACGGGCGCCGGCCTCTCGGGGCTGCGCGAGCGCGGGCTGTTCTACATGGAGCAGAACCTGGACTCCATGCGCCTGCTGCGTCCCGCGGAACTCCACGCGGCCGGCATCGAATTGTCGACGACGCTGCTCGCGCTGCATCGCTTCGGCCTCGAACTGGGCGTGCGCGACAGTACCATGCGCCGCGAGCCGGTGCGCGTAATCCTGATGCGCGACGACGACGTCGTCCAGGATCGCCTGGAGGCGCTGCACACGCACGACGGTTGGTTCTCGCTGCACGTTCCGCTGGGTGCCGGGGGCATGCACGCGGGCGTGGCCTTCGGCGAGCGCCTGCGGTTCGTGCAGATCCACAGCGTGGCCACGATCCCGGTCGACGAGCTGTACGGCGACCGGGAAAGCGGCCACACCGTCGACATCCGCGACCGCGTGGTCTTCGACGGCATGCACGAGCGCGGCGACGGCCTGTACGAGTGCGCCGATTCCGCAAGCCTGATGATGGTGCCCCCGAGCGTCGCCCCGGGAGGGCGCAGGCTGGTGGCACGCGTGGTGTTCCGGCCGATCGTGGCGCGTTCACTGGAGAGCTGACGACATGCACGAAGAACCCCTCCTGATTCACTCGCTCGCCGAGTTCTCCAGCGTCACGCTGCCGGTGCTGGCAGCCGCCGGCGCGCGCAGCGTCTGCGAGATCGGCGCCGAGCACGGCGGCAACAGCAGCGTGGTCGGCGACTGGCTCCGCAGCCGCGGCGGCACGCTCGTGTCCATCGACCCCGCACCGGGCGCCGCATTCCTCGAATGGGTCACCCGTAACGCGGACGTTGCCCGACACCTGCCGGCCACCAGCCTGGAGGCGATCGAGAAAGTCGGCGCACACGACGCGTGGTTCGTCGACGGCGACCACAACTGGTACACGGTGTTCAACGAGTTATCGCTGATCCACCGCGTTCAGCGGGCGGCGCGACGCCCGCTGCTGGTGTTCCTGCACGACGTCGGCTGGCCGTGCGCGCGTCGGGATCTCTACTATGCGCCGCAGCGGGTCCCCGAGGCGTTCCGCCAGCCGCACTCGTTCGAACTCGGCGTGGTGCCGGGCGCACGCGCGGCGATCGACGGCGGATTCCGGGGCTGCGGCGCCTTCGCGGTCGCACTGCAGGAAGGAGGACCGCGCAACGGCGTGCTGACGGCGATCGAGGACTTCGCGGCCGGAGTCGGCGAGCCGCTGATGTGGGCGCAGGTGCCCGGCGTGTTCGGACTCGGCGTGCTCTTCGACAGCGACCACCCCGCGGCGGACGCGATGGCGCAGTTGCTCGCGCCGCTGCACGAGCATCCGCTGCTTGCGCGTCTCGAGGCGAACCGGCTGGCGAACTATCTGAAGGTGATCGAGTGGCAGGACCGCCACGCTGCCGCGACGGCGACGGCCACCGCCGTTGCGACGCCAGCCCGCGCGGCGGCCCTGCAAATCGCGTCGGCACCGGATGCGGTGGCGCAGAACGGGGGGAACTCGTCGACCTGCGTGGGGTGACCTGAGCCCGCTCGCGCTGCGGGCGGCCCCACGTGGACCCTAGTGAATCGCGCCGGCGCGGCGCCCTTTGCCGGCGCGCGCCGGCGGCTCGCACAGCCCGCAGACATAGTCACGCTCGAGCTCGTAGGCGTGACCGATGAAGTGTCCGGCGCAGCGGGTGCAGCGGATCGTCGTCAGCATCCCGGCGTCGACGAAGCGCACCAGGCGCCAGGCGCGTGTGATCGAGAGCAGCGGCTCGACTCCGAGCGTGGAGACTTCGGCGCCGTAGAGCT